>Ga0210394_10000048_pt1 | contig 285100 bp, 224 predicted proteins | sample IncBWC12MmetaG_FD_160121 | JGI IMG/M metagenome (GOLD analysis project Ga0210394, IMG submission 160121) | Forest soil microbial communities from Barre Woods Harvard Forest LTER site, Petersham, Massachusetts, United States - Inc-BW-C-12-M | ecosystem: Environmental > Terrestrial > Soil >...
CCCGCTACGCGCATGTTCTCGGATCAGTCTTCGCCACTTCGTCCATGCCTTCTTTGTACGTTTGGTCATGGCGTAACTTTGCGGTGCGACGGAATGTTTCACAAGATGGGGTTGGTTGAGCGCTCACGAGCCTAGTTTCTCGAACCCCGGTGAGTGAACTCATGTTCTTTTCCCTTCTAGGTGGTGCCGTTGTCGGCTTGTTCCTGTGGCTATATCACCGGTAATCAAATCCGATTATCAATGTACGAGTTGTCGGTCAGAAGTTGATCGTCTAGGAACGCGACCAAACGATTTCTACTCTTCCCTCAGCAACGCGCAAAAACCTCGCTTAGACGCCGATCCCGATCAGCACAAGGGGAACAGCAGGAACACCCCGTCCTTCGCGGATTAGATTGTAAAGCTCGCCTTCGTAGTAGCCCACGCCAGACGACATCTCGCCTTGCAATTCCTTCATCGCTAGTATTTCAATGCCCACATCGATCACATCACCAACGTAAAACGCCATGTGTTTTACGAACAAGTCGTAAGCCACGAACGAATACTTTCCGAACTGCACCTCTACGGCCACGCGCTCTTTTACAAAATCTGTTTGGTTATAAGAGAAGGTAGCCTTCAGGCCAGCAGCTTCAATTTCGGCCTTTTGCTGCGCAGCGTCCATTTGCATTGTTTTGCGAATTAACTTCGCATCTGATGTGACCCAATAAGATGTTCGGCTCTCCGTCCATTTATGAGCCGCGAAACCCTCATTCATGGCTGCGTTCATCTCAATCGGAGAGTACAGAAGTTTATCCTTCGTTCTGACCTCTTTCGAAACCTTTGTGCGACACTTTTCCGCATCTACACGCCGGATGACTTGTTTAATTTCTTTCCACAGGCCGGGCTTGTGTACATGCAAAAACTCTAATCCATTTAGATGGGAATAATGCGTGACAATTCTCAACGATGACCGCCGTAAGGCAGCTTCGGGTCATAAACCGGCTTATGCATGGGCCGTGTTTCTAGCGTTCCATTCCGTACTGCCTTCACCCGTTCCCAAGCGATATTGACGTACTCCTTCTCCACATCGCAGCCGTAGCCAATCCGCTGATTCTTGACCGCCGCGACGACGCTCGTTCCAACCCCCATATAAGGATCAAATACAGCGTCGCCCGGTTTCGTCAGTGACAAAACCAGACGCTCCACCAACTCAATCGGAAACTGGCATGGGTGAATTGTTTTCTCGACATGGTTGAACTTGACGTTCGGAAATATCCAAACATCTCCCGGATTTTTGCCGAGAGGATTGCAAGAAAGTTGACCGGCTTTCGGCCCCTTGTAATATTTTTTGCCCGGATATTTTGAAGGAACACGAATCGGATCGAGGTTGAAAACATACTCATCGCCCTTCGTGAACCAGAGAATCGTTTCATGCCTTCCCGATAAGCGATTGCTGCAATGAAGTCCATGTTCAAAATGCCAGATCACCCGATTTCTAAGACGCAGCCCATGCTCACTGAAAATCGGATAGAGCACCATGTCCAGAGGAAATATCTCGCCACCGTCTACATGGTTCCCGACCTGCCAGCATAGCGATCCCGTTGGCGCCAACAATCGAACGCATTCCGAAATTACTTGCGCTTGATCCTTAACATAATCTGCCAAACTCGACCGAGATTCGTATGACTTCCCGAGATTGTACGGCGGCGACGTGACGATCAATTGCATCGACCCAGACGCCAACGGTCGCATGAACGCCAAGTTGTCCTGGCACTTCATGACTACGGAGCGATCCATTCCTATCGGTCGTACCGTGGCTAATGTCGGCAACGCGTTTCTCTCCGGTCGATTCGGCTCGATTATGTATTTTTTGGTTTGTCTCTGCAATCGTGCGCTCCGCTTCTGTGGAAAAGACAGCACCTCTTGCTTAACTCGCACCTATTTCTTGCCCCCATCCCATAATACACTGCTTGGTGGCGGTAGGCGAACACAAAGCGAACATAATTATCCCTGACGGTCTTCGGCGAGAACCAACAGCCGGCCCGTTTTCCGGCCAAAAGGCGACAGAGTAGATATTCCTGATTGCCCGGTATAGCGCGGTCTGCCGCAAACCGCTAATTATTTCGGTTTCGTCAGGTTGAAGTCGATGCCAGCACAAGTACAACGCGAGTTTTTCTGTTTCCGTCAGTGAATATAGAACACAGGTAACAGCCGAATAAATTGCAAGGAATACGCTCGACACCCTACGAGCATTGTCGAGCGGCGAACCCACACCATCTCTGTAGATGAAGGGCAACACGATGTACACCCAAGCGTAGCCAGACAGAATCCACATTGCCCACTGGAGGAATTTCGGACACCCCTGCAGCAAAACGCGCCAACCTTGCCACTTAGCCCCCTTGTGGCCGGAAGAGAGATTCATCAATATCCCTGTCGGTATCCACACCAAGAACATACCGGTGGAAAGATAATCAGACGAAAGGTCAAAGGGATGTGTCTTACCTAAGAGACGTGCTCCGGCCATACGCCTCTTGAAGTCATATGCCAGCACAGGCGTATCGCTCTCGGAGAGACGCCCCAGTTCTTCCATATTCTGCACCGAGAACATGGATTTACGAACTTGACCCTTTTCCGACATAGTTCGCCACTTTCCCGTTAGTGGAACAAACAAAACTCAGTTAGAGTACGCGGCAGAATAACGAAAGGCAACTCAACCGAATCCACATTCGAAAGGCGGAACGAAAATGATCCCGAGCTTTTTGCAGAAGCAAAACACACGGCGCGGAATGTTGCGAAATTGCGCCGGGTTCGCGGGAAGCGCCCTTCTGGCCCAACTTTTTCCGGCAAGTCTTCTAAACGCCGTCGTTCCTGCTCTTTGTCAGCAGGCGGCGACGCCTCCAACCGACTCTCTGGGGGCCATGCGCGCGCAGATGGGCGCCGTACCTATCCACTCGCAACCGCTCGCGGAAAATCTCACCTTACTTTCCGGCCCTGGGGGAAATGTTGTGGTGTTAAACGGGCCCGACGGCAAAATCGTAGTCGACACGTTTCTTCTGCCGGCCTGGCCGAAGTTGAAAGAAAATCTCGATGGGCTCGGTAATGCGCCGCTGAAAACGGTGATCGACACGCACTGGCATGTCGACCACACCGACAATAACGCCAATCTGCACGCCGCGGGCGCCACAGTGCTGGCCCACGACAACACCAAGACCCGCATGGCAGAGCCACACGACAGTGCACTTTTCGGATTGCACTTTCCGGCATCGCCTGCGGATGCTTTGCCGCAGCAGACATTCAGCACCAGCCAGAAACTGCAGGCCAACGGTGAAATCGTGATGCTGCAATATTTCCAGCCGGCGCATACCGACACGGATATCTACATTCACTTCCAGAAGGCCAACGTGATTCACATGGGCGATACTTTTTTTAACGGCTTTTACCCGGTCATCGACGCAAGCACCGGCGGAAAAATCGACGGAATGATTCTCGCTGCCGATAAAATTCTCACCTTGGTCGACAACAACACTAAGATCGTTCCGGGGCATGGCCCGCTGGGCAACAAAGCCGATCTGACCAAGTTTCGGGACATGCTCGTTGTGGCGCGCGATCGTGTGCAAAAACTAAAGACCGCCGGCAAATCGGCCGGCGAAATAGCGGCGAGCAAACCGTTTGCGGACCTGGACGCCACTTGGGGCAAGGGGTTTTTCAACGGCGATGTTTTTGCGCAGGTGGTGTATTCGGCGCTTTGAGTCGCGATGCTCAGCGAAGCAAAGGCGCGGTCGTTCTGCGGTACGCCCCCTGTCGCTGATCCAAGTGAGGCTCCTAGGAACCGCTGGTCGCCATACTTCTTGAGCATCGTAAGTCAAACTCTCATGAGCGCCGGCGCGAGAGAAAGGTCAGGACAATTCAATGAGAAATGTAATCTACGCAATCAACCTTACCCTGGATGGCTGCTGCGACCATACCAAATTCAAACCCCCTGACGATGACGAAGTACTTGAACATTACACGCACCTCTTGCGAGATTTTGACCTGCTCGTCTATGGGCGTAAAACCTATCAATTGATGGTTCCTTATTGGCCTGATATCGCAAAAAGCCAGTCCGAGACAAAAGCGGATATCGAATTTGCCCAAACGTTTGTCTCCAAGAAGAAGGTTGTTTTTTCACGATCGTTGGCCAGCGCTGAAGATGAAAATACCAGAATTGTTCGTACGAACCTTCGCGACGAAATACTTAAACTGAAGCAAGAACAGGGCAAAAATATTTTGGTCGGCGGTGTAGATGTTCCTTCACAACTAATGGAGCTTGGCCTGATTGACGAATATCGTTTTGTCGTTATGCCAACCATTGTCGGAGAAGGCAGACGATTGATGGAGGGCGTCAGTCTGCCCGAGAAATTGCAATTGAAACTGATTGAGTCAAAGCCATTTAAATCAGGATGTGTTGCGCTTCGTTACTTGAAACAGTGAGAGAGAACTCTGCAAGGCTCTGCCGGCACCTAGCAGACTGGCGTTTTCGCCCGCGGGGTGGAGAGGACGCCGAACACGTTGGTCTCCCACACCGTGCGCACTTCATCAAGGGACACGTTGCTCGGGCGGGTCAACTTAGCGTAGTCCTGGACGGACATGCCCGGCAGCTTACTCGTATTCGAGATAGCCGCGTTGTTGACGAGCACGTCGAGGCGGCCAAGCTCCTTCCGGATGCGCTCTGCCGCGGCGGTGATCGAAGCCTGATCCGTCACGTCGAGCTGGAGAGCGCGTGTGTCCGGCCCAACCTCCTTGGCCGCAGCCTCGCCGCGCTCGAGATTGCGCGACCCTACCAGCACAGCGCGCTGAATATGGAGATCCCTGAAGAGAACTGATGGAGAATCTCAGCCTCCCTACTGACTATTGGTCCGACGCGAGACACGTCTAAGAATCCGGTGAACTCCTGAAGGAGGATGTTTTTAAAGGCGTCGCGCTATTTGGACCAGCGCACAAATATCTCAAGTGTGCGGTGGTGCGGCAGGCTATCGAGCTGAATCCAAGATCAGATTCTCTTTTGAATGCGCGTCCAATTCCGGCGCCACTGGAGCTTCGAGCGTCCGCTGAGGCGAAGCTGGCGAGTGCCGCCGAACCACTGAGGGTGAGCGCCCCAGTTTCTGCCACTGAAGCACAAGGTCCGCCGAAAGGATCGAGAATGCGAGGCAGGCCCAAACGATGGTCTCGCTGGCATGGACACCGAGATCCTCCCATCCGGTCACACCGCCGATCACTCGCCCCTCGAGAAAAACCAGTGCGACCGCAAAGCTGCGAGTCATCCATTGCTGATGCTCCTGAATTTTGCCTTTGAGAATGAAGACCATCGCAATGCCGGTGGTGACCATCCACAACACAGCGTCCATCGCAGCGGCAATTGTGAAAGATCGGGCCCCTCCCATGCGTTCCTGGAAGTACTCGATATAGCTGCCGAGGGGAGCTGCCAGGAACACACCAGCAACGTAAATGCGCCCGACTACTCGATGGAACTGGCTGAAACGCTGACGAAGGCGATCGGAGAACTGCATTGGGCCCAGCAGAAGCGCGCATGCTCCTGCTATTCCATGCGGCAGCAGCCACCACTTAAAGGGCTCGTAGTGCTGCCACAGGGGGTCCTTCGGATGTGCCAAGAAACTTTCATCGTGAGGGATAACGTAGGCCAACATCAGGCCGATGGCAGCAAAGAGCAGATATTTTGCGCGGAACCACGAACTCCGCTTGAGCCCTATCGGCTTCGTGGACATGGGAAAGCCCCCACGACGATACATTGCCGCCCCGCTGGTTCCATCATGACGGCCTCTCCGACTGCGAAAACGTTGCTATCTTCTAGTCTTAGCTCGCAAATCGCGGCGAGCCAAGGCGGCATCGTGGCGACTGAGCTGTGGATCGCCGCAATCATTGCGTAGCTCGTTCGCAGCACCTGCCGGGGGAGGGCTGAATGTATTGTCTATGCAGGGGATTGCACTCAGATACTCGTAGATGGCTTCGATTTGATGGTCGGTCATGTTGTGAAAAAGCGGCCATGGCATGACTTGGAGCTTGCCACCGTCCACTGGAGGCGGGACGCAGATGCCCAGCGCTATATTGGGGTCCGTCTCCGATTGACAGGTTGGATGGATATTATCGAAATCCTTGCCAGTCCTGAGAATTTCCTTAAACTCTTGAAGCGTGCGTCCTCCCTCCGGACGCCCGTTCTTATCCGGCGTCAGGTTGCGTGAGATGATGACAGGACCGGCATACGGAAATCCGGTTGTGGAGTCAATGGGATACCCGTCTGGCGGATATGAGGATGGTATGGAACCAGGCGGAAATCCTCCCACGGAGGCGCTTGAAGGCACGGCCTGACCGAAGGGTGAGCCTCCGGCCAAGTAAGTAGTGGGGTCTGTTTTTGTTCCTAGTGGCTGGTTTAAAAAGTACGGGTTCCCGTTGTTCGCGTAGTTGAAGTTTGGAGGGGCACCGCCCGTGTGGCAGCCATTGCAGTCAGCTTGAGCATTGACAATGAAGCTGCCTAATCCCACCAAATCCCGGTTTTTCCCTTCGAGATTCAGCGGGACAGGAGCTATGGCGAAACCGATGTGGACGAGCTGATCCTCGTCACTTCTTCCATCGTCCTGGGCCTGCACGCGACGGGGAGTGTGTATGGTTGCTGCCAGAACAACTGCGGTTAGAGCTACAACGGTTCCGCTCACCCATTTGGTAACGAAGTGTGTCTTCATGGTTTTCTCCCGTGAGGTTGAAACCTGCTGCGCGAAAAATACGGCTTTGCCGGCGGGGATACAATTCACAAGGAGTCAATTGGAAGTCAATTTCGAGGTCAGCGGCTAAGCCCCTGGCGTGACAGGACTAAAGCGGGGCAGCAAACAGATAACGCGATTTGGCGGGCGGACCAACGATGGTAAACTTCGACGTCCCCGCAGTCTTTTCATGACCGCTAGCGCTCAGCGCCGCGTGTTCAACTTCGCAGACTTCACCCTTGATCTGCGAGCAGGAGAACTCCGCCGTAACGGAATCCGCCTGAAATTAGCTGGCCAGCCATTCGCTGTGCTGGCTACGCTCCTGGAGCATCCGGGAGAAGTGGTCACGCGGGAGGAGCTTCGCGCACATCTGTGGCAGAAGGAAACATTCGTCGACTTTGACCACAGTCTCAACGTAGCCATCAACAAGCTGCGCGAAACTCTGTGTGATCCGACCGAGCAACCGCACTTCATAGAAACGATTCCACGAACGGGGTACAGATTCATCGGACCAGTCGCCGTATCCTCTACTAAGGAGCAGGAAAAGGAGCGGGAAGGAGATTCAGGGCGGACCGCAAAAACAGAGGAGGCAGCAACCGGAACCGCCCTTCGAAAGCGCTGGGTGTTGCTCGTTGGTGCTACCGCGGCTGCGGCCGCGCTTGCACTGGCGGGTTACCTCTATTTTCACCGCGCGCCAAAACTCACTGACAAGGACACAATCGTCCTTGCCGATTTCGCGAACTCCACGGACGATCCGGTCTTCGACGACACGTTGCGGCAAGGCTTGGCGGTACAACTTGCGCAGTCGCCTTTCCTCAGCCTTATCTCAGACGAGCGCATCCAACAGATGCTGAAGCTGATGGCCAAGCCAGCCGACGCACGACTTACCCCGGAGGTCTCCCGGGAAATCTGCGAACGAACTGCCAGCGCTGCCGTTCTCGATGGTTCGATTGCAAGCCTTGGAAGCCAGTACGTGTTGACGCTACGCGCAAAGGACTGCCGCAGCGGAGATGTTCTGGACGAGGAGCAGGTGCAGGCCGCAAGAAAAGAAGACGTTCTAAACGCCCTGAGTCAAATTGCAAGTAGATTTAGAACCCGTGTCGGTGAATCGCTCTCAACGGTTAAGAGCCATGACACACCACTCGCCGAAGCCACGACGCCCTCACTCGAAGCCTTGAAAGCCTACAGCGCGGGTTGGCAGGCTTCCTTTTCGTCTGGTTCGGCTGCTGCTGTGCCCTTTTTCAAGCGCGCCATCGAGATTGACTCCAACTTCGCCAGCGCCTATGCGGCACTCGGCCGCATGTATGGCGACATCGGGGAATCCGCCCTATCTGCGGAGAATACGAGTAGAGCCTATCAACTGCGGGATCGTGCCAGCGACCAGGAGAGGTTCTTTATCTCCCTCAACTACGATTTGCAGGTTACGGGAAACCTGGAGAAGGCGCAGCAGACCTGCCACTTGTGGGTGCAAGCTTATCCTCGTGCGTGGTTGCCCCACGGGTTGTTGTCAGGGGGGATTTACAACACACTGGGCAAATATGGAAAGTCAGTCGACGAAGCCAAGATCGCCATAGAGATCGACCCGGACTTTTCTATAGGATACAGCATTCTTGCGGACAGCTACGAGGCGCTGGAGCAAACCGGTGAAGCGGAAAAGACCCTCCAACGAGCGTCCGAACGCAAACTGGACATCCCTGACTTCCATGTCCAGCGATACGTCATTGCTTTCTTGAAAGACGACAAGACGGGAATGGAGCGGGAAGCCGCTCGGTCTGTAGAAAAGCCCGGCGTGGATGACTGGATGTCCAACGCGGAAGGGTTCGCATCGGCTTTTTCCGGTCACTTGGAAGAGGCCAGGAGGATGTCACAGCTGGCGGCGGATTTGGCTCGGAAGGCGGACCGGCGGGAAACAGAGGCGCTCTACGAAACCGATGCGGCGGTGCGGGAGGCGCTATTCGGAAATGTGGCCACGGCAAGGCGGACAGCTGGGCACGCGCTTCAGGTCTCAAGGAGCAGGGATGTGGAATATGGAGCTGCCTTTGCACTTGCTCTCTCGGGAGATTCTTCTCGATCTCAAACGCTGACCGATGACATCTCCAGGCGCTTCCCCGAGGGTACGATAGTCCGATTCACATATTTGCCGACGCTCCGCGCACTTCTGGCGTTGAACCGCAACCAGCCGGCAAACGCCGTCGAACTACTTAAAACCACAATTCCTTATGAGTGCGGGACTACGATCGAGGGCGGTTCTGAATTCCTTCTGGGGTCGGGTAATCTCTACCCCGCCTACGTTCGCGGCATTGCCTATCTCGCGGCTCGCCGAGGACGGGAAGCCGCTGCCGAATTCCAGAAGATCCTAGATCACCGCGGCATCGTGCTCAGCGATCCCATCGGCCCATTGGCGCACCTGCAATTGGGTAGGGCTTACGCACTGTCGGGTGATAAGACGAGAGCGAAATCCGCTTATCAGGATTTTCTTACGCTCTGGAAAGATGCGGACCCGGACATTCCCATTCTGAAGCAGGCCCAAGCCGAACGCGCGAATCTCAACTAAGGTATTGCCGCGCTCTTAAAGAGCCCAAAAAATCCCGAGATGGCCTGCAGTCGATTCCGTCAATGGCAGCCGCAGCCCATTGCATCCCTTGCGTAGTACGGAGTGGAAAAGCGGTCGCCGGTTGGAAGAAAGAGGCGACCAACATTGGAATAGGGAAAAGCGAGCAAGAACAAATGGCATCTGCATTCGAACATGACGATCTTCGCAAGTCTAGACCGGATCACGCTACCCGGAAGCTAGTACAAGAGGAATCCTAGCCTTCCGGCTAGCCGACCACCGGGGAACGATCGGTTCGGTCAGCGCTCTGGCGAGTATCCCTGTGTCTATTCACTTTGGTCCGCCTTCTAGGGTAGAAGATTGGTACGTACTATCAGGCGGCAGGTGTCATCTCTCGCCTATGATTCGCTCTAGATGAGGAACCGGACACATGAATAAAGTGGATGGTCAGGACACGGCAGAACGCCTCTGTGCAATTGTTGCGAACTCCCTGGACACTCAGGCGAAAACGCAAGATCTAGCGCGCCAAGCGTACCAAAGCCGCACTCAGTTCCACAGGTTGTTCCGAACAGTGGTCGAAGAAACTCCGGGTGCCATGCGACGGCGGCTATTGTTGGAAAGAGCCGCATATCAACTTGCGCACACCGGAATGTCGATCACGGACGTCGCCCTGGACGCCAACTATGGTTCGCTAGAGGCGTTCACTCGCGCGTTCCGAAAAGCTTTTCGGACTTCTCCCAGCCTCTACCGGCGCCTGCGTGATCCGCACTTCCATTTGCCGGCGTCCAACAAAATTCACTTTTTTGCCCTTGGTTCCTCAACCAAAGGAGGAATGGACATGGACTTGTTCGATCGTTTTGCAGGCAACGACTCTTGGCACACGCGGCGTTTGTTGGAATACGCGGGTAGTTTGACAGAGGAGCAATTGGATCGACCGCTGACCACGGTCGTGGAGCTGCTCCCCTGGCGGGAGTCGAACAAGACTCTAAGGCAGCTGTTAGAAAACATTGTCTTCACAAAAGAGGTCTGGACCGCCGCGCTGTCCGGAGCCGATATGGATAGGAACGCCCCTCTGAAGTCGCAGCGCTCCGCGCAGGCGATGCTAGAAAGGCTCAAAAAGACCGATGCCCAACTGCATCGTATTTTCAGTGACATCCGGAACCGCTCCGCCTGGGATGATACCTTCGTCGACGCTCTGTGCGAACCCGCTGAGACCTTCACCTTCGGCGGCGTCTTCGCCCATATCATGACATTCAACGCGCATCGCCGATTGATGGCCTTGGCCGCTCTCCGCCAACTCGGCGTCCAAACCGAAGGTTTCGGCGATCCCATGGAGTATGAGGAAAGTGTGGCACCCTGGAACCGGCAGGTACCTCTGAAAACGCCATGAGAAAACACCCTGCCGCTGATTCGAAAGTCGCGACGATGAAAAGGGAATTGCTGCGATTCAACGGCGCTGTCGAGCGGGCTCCCGCCATCGATGCTTGGATGAGAGAATATCGAGGTGAATTGGGAGCCCTCGCGCATCACTGGTTTGGCGTGATGCGAAAATGCGGGGACGAAGTCCGGGAGCTCTTGCATGACGGCTGTCCGGTTGTCTGTCTAGGAGATGCACCGTTCGGCTGCGTCAATGTTTTCACTTCGTACGTTAACGTGGGTTTCTTTCACGGCGCAGCGCTGCCCGATCCGGCCCGCTTGTTAGAAGGCACCGGCAAGTTCATGCGCCATGTGAAGCTGAGACCGGAAAGGCCCACAAACGCTGCAGCGCTAACCAGGCTCATCGAAGCAGCGTACTCCGATATAAAAGCGCGTGTCGAAAACGGCTAGCTCGGAGAAACGCCCCGGGAAACCGCCGCGTGGATGAGAAGGGCCAGATCCATCGCGCCATGTCGCCCAGTGCTTGCTGATCGTTGGCGGAAGCAGCCGAATTGCTTCTGGCTTAAAGGCCATCCGACCGAGCGCCAGCGTCATGCACGCCGCCAAATTGGTAAAATGTCAGCCACGATTAGCAACCCATTCACCCTATCCGCGCAAGGATAATCGCGCTCTGGTTACGCGTGCGTTCGGGTCGCCATTTTCTGATGGATCACCGACAATCAGGTAGTTAGAACGACGGCTCAAGCATGAAGCTCATGTTGGTGTTCTTGCCGCAGTTCAGGACGCTCCCCCCGCCGCTTTGGCCTGCTCCTTCCATCGTTGAACGTTCACCCCCATCACCAGGAGCCACAGGCACAGCGCCACTTCTGCGATCGCGGTAGCCGCGAAATAAGGGAAGATCCGCGCTTCTAGCGCGGGCGCAAGAAAGAGCGAGAAGCTGTTGACGAGATACCCCAAGCCCCGATCCCGAGCAGCACGCCGATCGGCCGGGGGAAGAACTTCGAGTTGACGATCAGGTATGCCATGGTGAAGCAATCGAATCCGAAAAATACCAGGCAGATGGCAAATCCATGTTCGAACAGCTGAATCGAGAAATACGCCGCAGCCTGTAACTGTTCCGTTGTAAATGCGTTCAGGTAATGCCCACCCCGGAAAAGGACCAAAGGCGCGAAATGAGCAAGGATACTGACGCTTTCAATTGTGTTCGAGACCAGGTCAAAAAAGAGCATCATCAATGCGACGTTCTTGTTGACGACCTTGAACAACTTATAGAAGATGACCGCCAAGGGTATATTACACGCGCAATAAAAGACTTCGACCACAAAGCCCGACCGATAAAGCAGTTCGTGCGCCTGGATGTTTTGCGCTGTAGCCGCTGCGTCCCCGTGGACGACGAGCCGGCCGCGAACGAAGATCTCAGCGAAAATGCCCCCGACGATGACGATCAGGTACAAGCCACCGGCGATTCTGGCGTAGAGTTGCGGCCAAGCTTCTCTGACCCGATCCGTCGCTGCACCTGTGCTCATTCCAGAGTCTCCTTTTGAGGCGCTACGGGATCACCACCAGCCTGCGGGCTTCGGCGTTGCGCTCCCAGGCATCCTCGATCTCAGCGAGCGGAACGCGCTCGGTCTCGATGAGCAATTTGCCGCTCGCTGCGTGGTTCATCACCTGTTGGAACGCATCGGTGAGCACGTCCCAGGGAGGAATGCCCGCCGTTCCTAGAATCGTCAGCGCTGTGCTCCGCAGCACAGCTGCGGGCAGCGTGATCGCCGGCCCTGCGCTCTCGCCCACCTCCACCAGTCGAGTCTCCGACCCCGCAACCGCAAATTCTGCGCCGGTAATGGCCGCGAGCAGTGCTTCTGTCGGTGGGCCCCACAGGTAGTCGATGATCACGTCGAAACGCTTTTCGCCTCCCTCGCGGCGGAAGGCTTCGATCAGTTCTTGACCCGGCTTGTCAAGCCTGATCGTCGCGTCCGCGCCAAGTTCGAGGAGTGTGCCCAGCACGCGCTCGTTCCGTCCCGCGGCCACGACGCGTCCCGCGCCCAAGATTTTGGCGATTTGCACTGCCAGCTTGCCCGTGACCCCGGTCGCGCCAAGGATCAGAACGGTTTCGCCCGAGACCAGCTTCGCGCTGTGCTTGAGCGAAAGCCAGGCGGATACACCAGGATTTGGAATGGCCGCGGCCGTGTCGTCGTCCACATCCTCGGGGACCGAAAAACATTGCGCTCGCCGCACCACAGTGCGCTCTGCCATCGCGCCGTAGGGTCGCCGTGGCCCGCCAAAAAAGATCCGCGTTCCATCCTCGAGTCGACCCACGCCATCCGCGCCGCAAACGACAGGAAATTCGCGCGGGCTGGCATAGTGCTTTCCGCCCGCCAACTGTTTGTCCACAGGTTTCAGCGCAGCCGCGCAGACATGGACGAGCACCTCTCCTTCGCCCGGAGTCGGGTCTGGAAATTCCTCAAAGAGCGGCGGTTTCCCCGACGCGTGCAGCACGGCGGCATGCATCGATCTCCTCCTTCGATCGGAACTACGAGCTTGACCTGTCTCACTCCTAGCGAGCAGCCCAACCCGGAGTCTGAAAGTGTCGCCGAGATTTTTATGCATATTCTGACAACAGCCAAATGTCGCGCAAGGGATTGCTGTTCTCAAGATAAAGATACGGTCACGCCGTGAGCAAAGCCGATGCCCAGTGCTTCCGCGGCTTCAAACAAGCCAGGCAAAGACGCGGGTGTGGCCGCGAAACATTTCCAATACTCTGATCTCGCCGGATTACCAGACGTGAACAGCGGTGATGCGTGGTGGCCCGGAGCGGCCTTGAATCACCTGCGTTTCCAGGACGATCTCGATGTTTTTTTGTTTCCAGTTGCCGGGCAACTGTTTCAGCATGTCTTCCATGCGGCGACTGTCAACCAGGAACTCACCTGCGGCGACTGTTCCACCCCTGCCGATTCCGGCCGCCACCACTACGAACTGATCGGTGTTCGGATCGACCAGGCGCGCAACGATGGCGTAATCCTTGTAAGTTCCGGTCTGCTGTTGCACGCTGCGATCGAGCATCCACCCGCGATTCCCGGGATTGGCGCGGTCTTCAATCCAGAATTGACTCATCTCCCTGTCGTTCGCGAAGTGGAACCGCAGGGGAGTGGTCAGCCGCAGCGTCCAGCCATTATCGAAGGCACCAATGAATACCGAAGGACCGCGGCGGAGATCGGTCAGACTGGTCGTGGCTTCACCTTGCACGCGATAGGTTTTTCCATAGGTGCGCAGCAATCCCGCAACATTTACCAGCGGGCTCACGTCGTCAATAATGATCGTTACCATGCTGTCGCTTAACGTGATTTCCCGTTGCGGGTCGGCGGCATCGCGCAGGCGAATCGTCGAATACTGGCTCTGGTCGGCGATGCAGAATAACACTGGCTCGGAAGACTTCACGAACGGTTCCCAAAACTGCCTCAGCGCCGGCGGCCTGGACGCGAACCACATTGCCGTCGAAGCCCCCGCCAGCAATAGCAGGAGCACCGCCATCGCCGGCTTCCCACCCCTAAGCACTGACTGCCTGACACGAGACGTCGGCGGAAGCACGTCCGTTGGATGCATCGGAGGAATCTCTTCGGCGCGGGTCGGCAACTCCGCCGGGTTTGCCGACAATCCGGAAGGACGCCCGGGCCAGGAATACTGTGGCGCATAAGATCCAGCGGGCAAGTACAATCGAATCTCTTGGCTATGCTTCGGATCCTGATAATACAGTTCGATCCGCTTGCGAATTTCCGCAGCGGTCACTCGCACGATGGGATCAATGTTGGTGTCATAGTCGGCCGTGCGGCCAAAAATCTCCATCCCCAGGATTCGCTCTTTGAGTTGATCCGTCTCGCCGGCCAACGAGTGTGTGACCACAAATTTCAGGAAGCTGGGATAGCGCTTGCTGGAATTAAACAGGGGTGTAGCGAGCAGCTTTTCGAGCTGCTGCTGAACGGCGGCCTTTTCGAGTTCGCTGGAAGGTGTCCAGCTCTCCGCTACCTGCTCTGCTAGCAAGGTTCCCCTAACGCCCCAACCCGGCTAAAGAATGTCGCCGTGCTACCCAGGCGAGCACCGAAACAACGAATTTTGGCTATCGGAAAAGCAATTTCCTCAGATGCTACAGCGGTTTCGGGTCTACCGCAACGTAAAACGGCAATCCCAGGGCTCTTTTCGGTCTCTTAACGTCCCTGCAAGTTGCAGACAAGATGCTGTTTACGCCATACTTTCCGGTCTTATCTTTCTTATCTGGTTTCCTTTACCAGCAAAGCATTGCCATCCTTGAACGAAGTTTTCTATAAGTTGCACCAGTCTTTTGAATTGGGTCTGTCAGCCCTCGCAAAGATTTCGGGAACGCGCGCCTCCAGGTGGTACGGGGAGCCTAGAGGGTCTGGACAGAATTCGGGGTGGCATTCTGGCTCCAACCAGGGTGTCCAGGAGGATTTTCCTAATGTCAGGCAGACTACGTTCGTTGAAGTTAAGAATTCTAGTTGGCGTTCTGGCGGCACTCACCTTGGCGGCCGGACAGAGCTACGGCCAGTCCCAGGCGATCACTGCGTCCCTCAGCGGAATTGTCCTTGATCCGTCCGGCCAGACAATTAACGGGGCCAAGGTAACCTTGGTCAGCCCCGAACGCGGGATTTCTCGCACCTATGTCACCACGGAAAATGGACTCTACTCCTTCACTCTCCTCCCGCCCGCTATCTACAGGCTGCAGGTGGAGGCCGCCGGGTTCAAGCACTACAGGCAAGACGGAATCGAATTAATACCCGGGCAGAACGCCGAACAAAAGGTCGGTTTGTTCGTCGGAGCCATCAGCGAAAATATCGAAGTAACATCACAGGCGCCCCTTCTGAACGCGGAAAACGCCAATATTTCTTCGGATATTTCCGCCCGACAGGTAGTGGAACTCCCTTTGAATTTTCGAAGCGTCATCGGTTTGGCCACCCTGAACTCTTCGGTCAGTAACGCCGCGGAGGACCAGATTGTGGGATCACCAAGTATTTCCGGAAGCGCCGATCAGGATGTTTCGTTCTTGAATTTCGGCGGCACTTTCTTCAACACCGCTGCGTACCTGCTGGATGGAACCTACGACACGCGTCTCGATTGGGGCGGAGTGATCTATGTGCCTTCTACGGACGCAGTGCAGGAGTTCAAGATTCAGACCAATGCCTTTACGTCGCAGTATGGCTGGAGCAGCGGCAATGTGATCAACGTCGTGACCAAGTCCGGTTCCAACGGGTTCCACGGCGATGCTTTTGAGTTCTACCGAAACAGTAATGTGGAAGCAAGGTACTTTTTCAACAACGGAGCACAGCCTTCATTCACCCGCAATCAGTTTGGCGGCACGTTTGGCGGCCCTATCCGCAAAAACAAAACCTTCTTTTTTGGTTACTACGAAGGGCGGCGCCAGGCGACACCCGCAACTTTCGTCGGCACCATGCCTACGGGAGACGAGAGGACCGGAAACTTCTCAGCGCTACTAGGCGCCCCGACAGGACAGGTTGATGCCTTGGGAAGACCAATTCTGAGCGGGGCAATCTATAATCCGTTCAGCACGCGCCCGATCACGGCAGGGCAGGTCGATCCGAGCACCGGCTTGACATCTACGCAGACGGGGTACATTCGGGATGCCTTCCCTGGCAACATAATTCCCTCAGGTCTGATGGACACGATTGCCAAAAGCATAGCGACGGGCACTTATTGGCCCAACCCCACAAATCCCAACGTCCTCATCAACAACTTTACAGGGGCTGCCTCTGCCTCTGCGCACTCCGATGAGTATTCCGTCCGCATCGACCACAATTTCACCGACAACGATCGCTTCAACGCCCGTTGGTCGCAGAAATACGAATCGAAGGTAAATTTCCCAACCTACTATGGAGCTTCGGATCCGGGAGGTCCCGGCGTAACCGCTCCCAATAATCGATATAGCATCAACGCGGGTTACACTCACGTTTTTAACCCGACCTTTGACGTCAGTCTGAATTTCGGGGTGAACCGCCACGTCGAGCAGTCCACAACACAAAGCTTCGGCTACAAGTCCTCGGCGCTGGGGTTGCCATCATTCATCGACGGGATTGCCCCCTCGTTCCCCGAAATTCAGCCGCAAAGCTACTCCGCCCTCGGCGCGCAGGCCGGTCTGGACAATTATATCGTGCCGCAAACTATCTGGACCAGTTCCGTGGATTTCACGAAAATCAGAGGAAAGCACACCCTGGGTTTCGGTTTTATGGACGTGTGGGCGCGCATTGATGGCGGCCACTACGCCAACACCACCCTTCAGTTTCAAACTACCTCTACGGCTGGGCCCGATCCGCAACAGGCAACGGCAGGGACCGGCAACGGATTTGCGTCGTTCCTGCTCGGAGTAGGGAGTGGGACGGATCAGACTGGTTTCAACAAGTTTCCGGCCACGGATAAGCACCTGCTCGGCTGGTATGTGCAGGACGGCTGGAAAGCGACTAGCAAGCTCACGCTGACTCTTGGCCTGCGCTACGAAATCCAGACCGCCCCGACGGAAAGGCACGACGCCCAGCAGTATTTTAACTTCACCGCGTCGAACCCCATCAGCGCTGCGGTTGGTTTTAATGTCCCAGGTGAGCTGGTCTTCAACTCGAGCGGAAACAGCGGCCTGTACAACACTTCCCACACCAATTTTGCCCCGCGCATTGGAGCTGCCTATCAACTGCGGGACAAACTTGTCCTGCGCGGCGGCTATGGCGTCTTCTTTGTGCCCAACTACTACGGCAATGGACCCAACATTGGCTATTCGCAAGGCACACCCTGGGTCACGAGTCTTAATAGCGGGCTAAATCCCTCCTCGACTCTCAGCGGAAATGCGACTTTGGGATTGCCCAGCGCATTTCCAAATGGCCAAGTCCCGTCCACGGGCAATTCCTTGGGTGGCTTAACGGACGTCGGCTTCGGACTCAACCCCGTCGTCGACAATGTCCGGCACTCTCCTTACGTGCAGCAGTGGATGCTCGGAGTGCAGTACAGCTTCACCAACAACGACTTGCTGGACATCAGCTATGTCGGCAATCACGGCGTACACGTGCTATCGCAATACTTGGAGTGGAACGAGCTTCCAGTGGCAGATTTGGCGATGGGGAATCAGCTGAACCAGATGGTGGCTAACCCTTTCTTCGGTCATATCACCGCGAGTGGATGCGGTCTCAACAATCCGACGATTCAGGAAGGACAACTGTTGCGGCCGTTCCCGGAATACTGCAGCGTCACCGAGGCACCGCCTGCTGTCGGTTCGTCGACTTATAACGCGTTGCAGGCTACCTTTACCCATCGTTGGCACTCGGGCCTGGATCTCAACGTTTCCTACACCTACTCAAAATTCATGGACAACGTCCAGGGAGCTTCTGGGTGGGCCTTCCCGGGCAGCGGGAGTTCCGTCCGGAATTCCTACGACCTGGCAGCCGAGCGTTCCGTCGACGCGAGCGACCTGACACATAGCCTGGTCATCAGCCACAACTACGAATTGCCTTTTGGAAAGGGCAAGCAATTCGGCGCCGATTGGAACCGGCCGATGAATGCGGTTCTGGGGGGCTGGCAGTGGAGCGGCATCCTCACGGCGCACACAGGCTTGCCCATCTCAATCAACCCGGCCCAGAACAACACGGGTGGATTCGGATTCAACCAGCGTCCGAATGTGGTTCCCGGAGTCAGCCCCGTGCCGCAAAACCAAAGCATCAACAACTGGATCAATCCCGCAGCGTTCTCCGAACCTGCCCCATTTACCTTTGGAGACTCCGCAAGGTTCCTGTCGAATCTGCGCGCTCCGGGTTTCGTCAATTGGGACATGGGATTGCAAAAATGGTGGAATATCACCGAGACCAAGCGTTTCCAGTTCCGCTTCGAACTGTTTAACGCTTTCAACCATCCGAACTTCTTCGTGCCAGACTCCAACCTGGGCGACACGAGTTTCGGGGTCATCAACTCGGCCTACCCGGCACGAAGCGTGCAATTCGCAGGGAAATTCTATTTCTAGCCTCTGGTCGGCAGGCTAAGGATTCCCCCCACTACACCCTGGGGGAGCGCAGGCATGGCAGGCTCGAAGGAAAGTTCTGAAGTCGAGGAACTTTCCCGGCCTGCCCTCCCTGAAGTCCCGCCCTTGCGGGCAGGAATTTTTGACGATAGGGGAGAACTTCCGCGTGAGTTGTTCAAGGGAGTCGCATCATCTCCTCGAGAGAACAGAACTGCCTTCCCCTCGTCTCTGTCGCGCGATGGGACACGAGGAATGGCTCTGGCCTTCGCGGTACACCAGGACGGATGAATGAAGATTCCGATATCGGCTAGGGGAATGCTCGAGCGCACAGGGTTGGTTCTGGTTGTTCTTGGTCTCAGTTCGCAGGCAAACCCCGCTGCGTTTGCCTCGGGCCCGGAGATGGCAAAGAACAAGCAGGCTGCCGGCAAACCAAAAGAACCGGACACAAGCAAGGTTCTCCCCAATGGAATCGAAGTGCGCCACGCAGGCATGCTTCTAGAAGTCCTCGCCCTGCGCGATGATGTGTTGCGTGTTCGCCTCTCGTCGAGCGGCGAGTTGCCAGAGGACGCATCCTGGGCGGTTCCGGCGGAAGTCCGCCACCAACGGGTTGAGGTGACTCCCGATGCGACCGCCGACACCGTTGGCTTTCACACGGCAACCCTGAGCGTCCGGATCGATCGTGCCACACTGCGACTCTCGACAACCGATTTAGAAGGCAACGTGCTTCAAGAAGACGCCGACGGATGGCCCGCGGAATTCCACTCCGACGCCTTTCGCGTTTACAAGAAAATGCCGCCCGATGAGCACTTTTTTGGCCTCGGTGACAAGGTGGGACCTCTCGATCGCCGGGGCCAGTCCTTCCGGCTTTGGAACACGGATGCATTCTGTTTCCAGGAATCCACGGACCCCATCTACAAGAGCATCCCGTTTTTCATGACCATGCGCGCCGGCCGCTCCATGGGCTTTCTCCTCGACAATACCTGGTCCACCAGTTTTGATTTCGGCAAGAACGAGCGAAACACCTATTCGTTTGGAGCCGAGGGCGGCCCGATTGACTATTACGTCTTCTATGGGCCGGACCCGAAACAAGTCGTCGAAACCTACGCCTGGCTCACGGGCTTGCCGCCGCTTCCTCCCTTGTGGTCGCTGGGCTTTCAGCAATCCCGCTTCAGTTACGAAACGGAAACTCGCGTGCGGGAAATCGCTTCGCGCCTGAGGGCCGACAGGATTCCCTCCGATGTGCTTTATCTGGATATAGATTTCCAGAAGGAGCATCGACCCTTCACCGTGGACACGGAGCGGTTCCCGCATTTCGAGCAGATGCTCAGGGACCTCAAGCACGAAGATTTCCACGTCGTTGCGATTACCGACCTGCACATCGCGCGTGTCCCCGGGGCCGGTTACACGCCGTACGACACGGGAATCGCTGCCGACAGCTTCGTGAAGAATCCCGACGGCTCGCTCTATGTTGGCACGGTGTGGCCGGGACCTTCGGTTTTCCCGGAGTTCACTCAGAAAAAAACCAGGGATTGGTGGGGTTCGCTTTACAAGCAGTTCCTGGCGGAAGGCCTCGCCGGTTTTTGGAATGATATGAACGAACCGAGCGTTTTTCTTACGGACAATCTGACGATGCCGGACAATGTGCAGCATCGCATCGAAGAGCCCGGTTTCCTATCTCGCACCACCAAGCACCTTGAAATTCACAACGTTTACGGAATGGAGAATTCTCGCGCCACCTACGAGGGCCTGCGGAAACTCGATCCGGACTTGCGGCCGTTCGTTTTGACCCGCGCCACCTACGCCGGTGGCCAGCGCTATGCGGCCACCTGGACGGGCGACAACACCAGTTCGTGGGATCACCTGCGGTTGACGACTCCCATGCTTTTAAATTTGGGGCTGAGCGGCTTTGGAATGAGCGGCGCCGACGTCGGCGGGTTTATCGGAACTCCCGGGCCGGCCCTGCTAACGCGGTGGACGGAACTTGCCACCTTTCAACCCATAGACCGGAACCACACCAACAAAGGCTCCGGCGACAAGGAAGTCTGGGTGCACGGGCCGGAGCAGGAAGCCATCCGCCGCCGGTACATTGAAGAACGCTACCGGCTGATGCCATATCTCTACACCGTAGTCGAGGAACTCTCACGCACGGGATTGCCCGTCATCCGGCCCCTTTTCCTGGAATTTCCGCACGCCACAAAGGATTTGCAGCCCATGGATATCCGTGCGGGCAACGAATTTCTCTTCGGCCCTGACCTGCTCGTCGCCCCGCCGCCATTTCCGGAGCAGCCGGAAGCTTATGCGCTCAAGCTCCCTCCCGGCGTTTGGTACGACTATTGGACGGGAGAAAAAATTCAGCCGCCGGCGACGCCGGGCGGCTCGGGCGTGACCGAACCGCTCATTCAACCGAAGCTGGATGTGCTTCCGGTCTATGTTCGTGAGGGTTCAATAATTCCGGTTCAACCCCTCGTTCAAAGCACCGATGAGAAGCCGCAGGGCCCGCTCACTCTGCGCGTATATCCCGGGAAAGATTGTCACGGGTCGGTTTATCTCGACGATGGCAAAACTCTGGCTTACACGCGCGGCGAATTTCTGCGCATCGATTTCAGGTGCGCGGTGACAGCCTCCGGGGTCGAACTCCACGTTGGAGAGCGGCGGGGCAGCTATCTTCCGTGGTGGAAAGCAATTCATCTGGAACTTTACGATTGGCAGAGCCCGGCGGCCCATGTCACCCTGAATCACAAGCCAGCTGAGTTGCCGGATTCCGTGGATCCGGCCCGGCACGTGCTCACGCTCGACCTCGACGACGATCCTCGAGGCAGCGATCTGGAGATTGTTCGCGCGAACTGAAGTTTGACCCGCGACTGATTTCGCGCAGTCAGATCCCAGAGAACTTGGGAGTGAGATTCAAATTGTCTGCGGCACGATTTAGGAAAGCCGGCGCGCTTCGGCTTCTATGGGCTTTCAGTCTGCTTGCTCAGACCCCGCCCCCCGGCCCGCGCTTCGACGTCCGCCTCCCCAGGGGCATTGATTTTGTTCTCCGCAATTCTCCGACCTCCAGAAAATACCTGATCGAGACGATGCCGGGAGGCGTCGCGCTCCTGGACTACAATAACGACGGCCTTCTGGACATTTTTCTTGTGAATGCGGGCCATGTCCGGGATCCTCTGCCCAGACTCCCGAATTTCGATCGCCACGAACCCTCCTACTGGAATCGCTTGTATCGCCAGAACAAGGACGGCAGCTTCACGGATGTCACCCGGCAGGCTGGGCTGGCAGACGTGGATGACGGCAATTACGGCATGGGCGTGGCTGTCGGCGATTACGACAACGATGGCTACTCCGATATCTACGTGACCAACTTCGGCAAGAATATTCTCTACCACAATAATCGGGACGGCACATTTACGGATGTCACCGCGAAAGCGGGAGTGGCCGCAGGCGGCTGGTCCGTCTCCGCCGGCTTTTTCGACTACGACAACGACGGGCACCTCGACCTGTTTGTTACGCGCTACCTCGACTGGAATGTCGCGAACAGCAAAACGTGCGGCGACCTAAACGCCATGTATTGCCCGCCCACCGAATTTCCTGCCATCGCCAACATCCTGTATCACAATCGGGGCGACGGCACATTCGAAGATGTCAGCGTTCCCTCAGGCATCGCCGCCAAAAAAGGCCACGGCCTGGGCGTCGCCTTCGCCGACTACGATGGCGACGGCTTCACCGACATTTTTGTCGCCAATGACGTCACCAACCAGTTCCTTTTCCATAACAACGGCAACGGCACTTTCACCGAATGCGCTCTGGAATCCGGCGCGGCATTGACGAGCGATGGCAAAATGCTCTCCGGCATGGGCGTGGTTTTTCAGGATTATGACAATGACGGCCTCCCGGACCTGCTCGTCACACAACTTCCACACCAGCCCTACGTCGCCTTTCACAATGACGGACATGGTTCCCTGAGCGCCCAGGAACTCGAATCCGGCTTCGGCGCCATCTCCGGGAAATCGTCCGGCTGGGGAGTAGGTCTCGAGGATTTTGACAATGACGGTTGGAAGGACGCCTTTATCGTCCAGGGTCATGTCTTCGATAATGTGGAGGTGTACGACAGTTCGCTTCGCTACAAAGACCCTCCGTTGCTGGCCATGAATCACCATGGGCACTTTGAGGAGGCCGATGCCGGCTCGAATCTGCCGGTTGCAGGACGTGGCGCCGCATTCGGCGATCTCAACAACGACGGCTGGATCGATGCGGTCGGCACTTCTTTGGGTGACCACCCGCAGTTTTTTCTGAACCGTGGGGGAAATTCCCACTGGCTCACCATCACTCTGCGCGGCAAGCTCAGTAATCGCGACGGATTCGGCGCCCGCGTTCAGGTCAATGGCCAGGTCCGGTTTGCCACCGCCACCGGAAGCTATCTTTCCTCAAACGACAAGCGCCTCCATTTCGGCCTGGGCTCCCGGGAATCCGCCGACATTGAGATCAGATGGCCCTCCGGCATCCGCCAGTTCATCCGGAACGTCAAGTCCGATCAGTTTCTTGCTGTTGACGAACCCGCCAGGCCCTGACCCGTATTTCCGGCGAGAGGGCACTGTCCGCTCACAGGAATTCACGCTGGTTAGGACAAGTCTGGCCAATGGGGAAGGCGGGGACATTTCGAAGACCGACGATGCCATCCGGATTAATCTGTTGTACGCTCTGCCTGACGCATGAAAATATCTGCCAAGACGGCCAGCGGCGATGGTCAATGGGCGGGAGGCGAGAAATTGTCCATCCTTCTGTTCGGTCTGCTGGCTTCCCTAGCCCCCGGGCAATCAGCCGCACAATCAACTCCGGCCGAGCCCGCACCACTAGAATCTGCCCCGGCGAACTTCACTGACCTGACTTCCCGGCTGAACATAGATTTCCAATACGTGGCGTCGCACACTTCCAGGAAATATTTGATCGAGACAATGGGATCCGGTGTTGCGCTTTTGTTTGAAGCTCTCGGGCTTTCCAGTGACCGGGAACTGATGCTTGTCAACTTGGACCTTCTCGATGTGGCCCACGCAGCGGAGTTTCCGCCCGAGAAGCTCAACTTCATTCTTTACAATCCCACGCCCGGTGCCCGCTCCACGAAGATTGCATTCCCCGCGGCGAAAGGCCGCACGTTCCGAATGACGGCAGATGGCCAGACCGCCGCCGGGACGCTTGAGATTCAGCAACGCTCATTCATCCGGCTCCAGGCCGAGTTTTGATGGATAGGGAATTGATCCATGTCCACGGGAATTCTGTTTTCTGCCTGATTCGTTTGGTTAAGGAAGGAAGTTTCATGATGATCAAAATTCCTTTTTCTCGAATTCGTGCGGCGAGGTCCTCCGCCTTCGCCGTGTTCACCGGCATTGCGTTTGCCGCCGCAGCTGCCGTTTCTTTTTCTCCACCCTTTGGAACCTGGACGCGGCTCTCCGCCGATCCCATCCTCGCTCCCGAAGGCGACAAATTCGAATCCGCGGGAACCTTCAATCCTTCTGTTGTGAAACACGACGGAAAGTTCGTCATGCTCTACAGGGCCCAGGATCAGAAGGGCACCTCGTCTTTGGGCTATGCCACCAGTGACGATGGTGTGCATTTCACTCGCCGCCCTGAGCCTGTCCTGGTTTCTGCAGCGCCTTATGAAAAAGGCGGCGGCGTGGAAGACCCCAGGTTGCAGAAAATCGGCGACACTTACTACCTCACCTACACCGGCTACAACAATGTCGATGGCTCGGCTGCCAACAAGAAGGACGCCCAACTTTGCCTGGCCACCTCCACCGACCTCATCCACTGGCACCGGCAGGGCGTGATCATCCCGAGCTATCGGGGAAAATGGAACGTGAAGTGGACAAAATCAGGCGCAATCGTTCCCGAGGAAATCAACGGCAAGTATTGGATGTACTATCTCGCCGACGCCAAGGGCAAATACCAGCAAATGGGTGTGGCTTATTCGGAAGATCTGCTGCATTGGACGGAAGCTCTTGACCATCCGGTGATGGCAAGTCGCGCAGGAATGTTCGACTCCGAAGTCGAAGAGCCGGGTCCGCCGCCTGTCATCACGCCCCAGGGCATCTTCCTGGTCTACAACGGCGCCGACGACAAGCTCGTTTATTCGACCGGCTGGGTCCTCTTTGACAAGACAGACCCCACAAAGGTTCTCGCCCGCGCCGAAAAGCCGGTTTTTGGGCCTGAAAAGCAATGGGAAAAAGTGGGCCAGGTGCCGAACGTGGTTTTTGTCGAAGGCATGGTCCGCGACGGAAACCGCTGGCTCTTCTATTACGGCGGCGCGGATAAATACGTTGGCGTCGCAACAGCGCCGGCGCCTTAGAGTTTTCCAGCCACGTCCCTCTGCTCCAATCTCACCAGCCTGCCGCTCCGTGCGGATTTCTTATTCGAAAAGGATCTTGGCCATCATCCCTTTATCTTCGTGATTCAGCAGATGGCAGTGGGAACAGCGACATCCCCTTGATGACGGGATTCGTAAAATCCATCACCACGTCCACCGTTTCCCCTACTGGAACATTCACAGTGTCCCGCCACACCGGGTTCTCCAGTCGCTTCCCGGCTTCTGCAAACACCAGGAAATGCGCCTGATGAATATGCATCGGATAGAACTCTGCCGAACCATTCAGAATTGCCAATGCTGATAGCTTCCGGCACGCGCATGGGTCGTCGGCGCCGCGTTCGGCTCATACTTCTTGCCGTTGATATAAAACCCGTTGCTGTCTTCGGTAAACACGACTGTAAAGTCCGGCTGCGAACTCTCGCACGCTTCGAGGTCAACGGACGAAGCGGCGCAGCCGGAACATTCAGGCGCCCGGCTGCCACGACTGCCAGCAAGCAGAATCCCGCGGCACTCCGTCCTCGGATACTCTCTCGACCCGCCTGCTCCCTCCTTCCGGCCCCAAACTCCGCCAGGCATCCCGGGTGCACTACACTTCCTGCGGAATTTCCCGGGCCGGGGGCGCCATGAATTCCGGGCCCACCGGATGGCGAATGCTCTCGCGCAGGATGGCGTCAATCGCTGTGAAGTCGTTTTCTGTCAGCTTCCAGCCGCCCGCTTCATTAACTGGCGCTAGTTGGTCCGGCCGGCGCGCGCCCCACAGCGCCACTCCCACACCGGGTTGATCGAGCAGCCAGCGCACCGCCAGGTGGATCACGCCCTTCGCGAATCTCTCTCGCGCATAGTTATCCAGCCTCTTCGCCGCATCCAGGTATTCCGCAAACTGTGGAGCCTGAAATTTCGGGTCATTGGACTTGCGCAAGTCGTCCTTGGAAAATTGCCGGTCCGCCCGCATCGTGCCGCTCAGCAATCCACGGCAAATCGCGCCGTAGGTAAGCGCGGTGATGCCATGCTCGAAGGCATAGGGCAAAACATCAGCTTCGATCTCCCGTTCGAAAAGATTGTACGGCGGCTGCACTGTGTGAAGTGGCGCGACCGCCGAGAAGCGCTCCATGTGCTCGGGGGAATAATTGCTCACGCCGATCGCGCGAATCTTCCCCTGTTCATAGAGTTCCCGCAGCGTCGAGGCCGTTTCCTCGATCGGGGTAACCGGATCCGGCCAGTGCACCTGATAAATATCAATGTAGCTCGTCTGGAGACGCCGCAGCGAGTCTTGAAACTCCTTCAAGATTCGTTCGCGGGTCGAATTCCGTTCGATGGTGCCCATCGTCCAGTCGATCCCGACTTTGGTTGCAAGGACGATCTTGTCCCGCCCTCCGTACTGGCGGATGGCCTCTCCCACGATTTCTTCCGAGCGGCCGTAGCCATAAATGGGCGCCGTGTCGATCAGATTGATCCCCTGGTCGAGCGCCGTGTGGATGGTGCGAATGGACTCTTTTTCGTCCGTACCGCCCCACATCCAGCCACCGATGGCCCAGGTGCCCAGTCCGATCCGCGAACTTTTGAGAGTTGTACCTTTTATATTGATGTGTTCGAGCATTTCATATCTTCCTTTTTGTTGGTGTTAGTCGATTCTGGCGTTCCTATCCAAGCCACTGCGGGTTGGCAAAGGTGCCATCGAATTGGTGAGAAGTCTTGTAAAGTTCAAATTTGCCGGCTTCCGCGGCCTTCGCCGTCTTCATCAGAAGAGCTGTAACTTCGTGACGGCCGATCGGTTGAAAGCTGCGCGCCGCCTCGAGCGCTTGTTGAAGGATCGGCAGGGAATCGCACCCGGTGATCACCACGCTCGTCGGCAAATTCATCGCGTAGTGCAAGCATTCGACAGGCGTGGCCGTTTTGCTCTCCAGGATCACATGGTCGCCCATCGGCTTCATGCCAAGAACGCCGGTGTCGCTTTCAAGCAGCACGGGCAGAACTTTCATTTCAAAACTCTCGAAGTGCGCGTCCATCACATTAAGCGGCATCTGTACGGCATCAAACGCGAACTTGTGCTGCGATGCGGTTGCCAGCATTTTCAAATGAATGTCCGGGCTTTTATGTCCGGTGAAACCGATGTAGCGAATCTTGCCGGCCTTCTGCGCCGCGAGTACCGCCTCCATCGCCCCGCCCTCCGCGAAAATGCGCTCCGGGTCGGTTTCGCGGATCACTTCATGGAATTGCATCAAATCAATGCGGTCGGTCGCCAGCCGCCGCAGAGACTCGTTGATCTGGCTGGCGGCAGCGGCCTTTGTCCGTCCGTCGATCTTGGACATCAGAAACGCCTTTTGCCGGTAGCCGTCGCGCAGAGCGTTTCCCATCCGGACTTCGCTTTGGCCGCCGTTGTAGTCCCAGCAGTTGTCGAGAAAATTCACGCCCTCATCGAGCCCCGTCCGAATAATGCGAATACTTTCCTGTGGATCCGCTTGCTTGCCGAGGTGATAACCGCCAAGTCCGATCAGCGAAACCTTTTCCCGTGTGCGCCCCAAGGTTCGGTAAGGAATTCCATTCCTGGATTCCGATGCCGAGGCTGGCCGGTTCACTGGCGCGAAAAAGAGGGAAGCCGCGGCCAGTCCCACGAATTCGCGCCTGGAAACACCGCTCAGAGGCGCTTCCTGTTTACCGGTTCTTGGGACTAGAGACGCGGCAGAGCGCTCTTTCCGAGCTTGCTGATTTCTATGGTCGGCCATGACGTACCTCCCCCGTAAATCCGTGCGCGCGGTTATCCGAAAAGCCCGCTCGAGGAAAGCGGCAGATTCCGGACACGCTTGCCAGTAGCGGCGTGAATCGCATTGCAGAACGCCGCGACAAACGGCGGCACGCCCGGCTCTCCAACCCCCGCTGGCGGAGCGGAACTCCGAACGATGTAAACGTTTGTCTGCTGTGGCGCTTCATTGATCCGGGCCACAGGGTAATCGTTAAAATTGGATTGCTGAATCACGCCATTTCTTGCGGTGATCTCTCCCGTGCGCACGATGCTGGTGCCAAACACCGCCGCCCCCTCAAATTGCGCGCGGGTGATTTCCGGATTGGCGATGAGCCCGGCGTCCACCGCCGTGTCCACCCGCGGGATCTGGATGTCACCCTGGTCGTTGACTTCAACTTCGACAACGGTCGCCACGTAAGCGAGAAAGCTCCGGTGTGTGGCGATACCGAATCCGTGGCCCTTCACACTCTTTTTCTTCGCCCACCCGGATTTCTCCGCAACAAGTTCGGTTACCTGCCGCAGCCGCCCGGTCTCCCAAGGATAAGTCTCAAGCGAAGCCCCATAATTCGGGTACTCGACATTCTTGAAGTCGATCGTACGCGGCGGCCCAATCAGGTCAAGCAGGTATTCGCAGGGATCGCGATGCGCCCGTCCTGCAAGCTCATCGGTAAAGCATTGCACTCCGAATGCGTGATAAATGTTTGCCACCGAGCGCAGCCAGCCAATGCGCACGTGGGCCTTGGCCGGTCCGTTCTCGATGCTCAGGTTAGGCAGGTCATACGGCATGTCCGTCCAGCCCTGCGCCAGATGCGGCGGATCCCCGTAAACCGCATTCACGTCAAAAATGGACGTGATGGGCGGAAACACCGATCTCTGCAACCACGCCGTCGGCTTGCCCTTCAGATCCACCGCTGCCTTGAAATACATCCCCGCAACCGCGTTGTAGTAATCAAACTTGATGTCGTCTTCCCGCGTCCACACGACTTTCACCGGCCGCCCGACTTTCTCTGACAGCACCGCTGCCTCTGCAACGTAATCCGGCTTCGACTTTCTTCCGAACCCCCCGCCGAGCAGCGTCACGTTGCAAACGACGTTCTCTTTCGGAATGCCAAGTTGCGTGGACACAATCGCCTGAACAGCTTGCGGATTCTGCGTCGGCGCCCAGATCGTCGCTTTCCCGTCCTTGAAATCAGCAAGCGCGACCATCGGCTCCATCGGAGCGTGTGCCAGTAAAGGAACGTAATATTCCGCCTCGACCACATCCGATCCGGACGCGGCCGCCAGTGCCGCACTCGCGTCGCCCACGCTTCGAATCACTTTGGCCGGCTTGCGCGCCGTCGCCTGCAGCTCCTTCTTGTACTCCGCGGAGTCGTAAGTTTCGTTCACCCCGCTGTCCCAGTTTATCTTCAGCTTTTTCCGGCCCTGAAACGCGGCCCACGAATTTTCCGCCAGCACGGCCACCCCGCCGAGCGGCTGAAACGCCGCCGGCGGTTTGAACGGATCGATCAGTATCGTCTGGTGGACGCCCGAAACTTTCAGCGCTTCCTGCTCGTCGTAGCTTCTGACCTTTCCGCCGTAAACAGGCGGGTGCTCAATCGAGGCGTAGATCATTCCTTCGATCTTCGCGTCCATCCCATAAATCGCTTTCCCGGTGCAGAGATTCTCCAGGTCATAACTGGTCTTGCCCTTGCCGATGTAGCGCCACTCCGACGGCTTCTTGAAAGTAAGCTGATTCTTCCTGGGCACGTCAAGTTTCGCCGCCGCCACAGCAAGTTCCCCATAACCCAGCTTGCGCCCGCTCTTCTGATGCACAACCGTGTGTGGCTCGGTCGAACATTCCCGGGCCGGCACGTTCCACTGCCCGGCGGCAGCCTCTACCAGCATCCACCTCGCGGAAGCCCCGCACTCTCGCATCGTGTCAAAAAAGCTGCGAATCGAATGAGAGCCGTCGGTGTTCTGATCTCCGTATCGTTTATCCCCGATGGCCTGCTCAATCTTCACCCGGTTCCAGTCCGCGTCCAGTTCATCCGCTACAACCAGTGGAAGCGTCGTGCGGATCGCCGTGCCCATCTCCGAACGATGCGCGACAATGTGCACCGTCCCATCCCTTTCAATCCCCACAAACACATCCGGATGAAGGGGCGCCCGGTCAGCCTCAGTCTGTCCATCTGGCACGGGCTCACCGGCAAAAACCGGCGGCACGGTGCGAACAGCCAGAACAAACGCTCCTGTCCCGACGACTCCCTTCAGGAACCCGCGGCGGCTCACGTTTTCAATGTTTCTCATGCGCCCCTCTCTGCTGCCAGCTTGATCGCCGCCCGAATTCGCTGGTAAGTCCCGCACCGGCAGATGTTGCCCGCCATCCCGTCGTCAATGTCCTGGTCCGTCGGATGAGGTTTGCTCTCGAGCAGCGCGATCGCCTGCATGATCTGCCCGGACTGGCAATATCCGCACTGCGGTGCGTTCACCTCAATCCACGCTTTCTGGACCGGATCTAATCCGTTCGCCCCGACGGCCTCAATTGTCCGAATCTTGCTGCCCACCGCCGCGCTCAGCGGGGTGATGCACGAGCGGATCGCCAGGCCGTCTTTGTGCACGGTGCAGGCCCCGCAAAGCGCCATCCCGCAGCCAAATTTTGTCCCTGTCAGACCCAAAACATCGCGGAGATACCAGAGCAGAGGCATGCTTGGGTCGCCATCAAATGAGTGATCAGCGCCATTGATATTCAGCTTGACCATCGGAGCAGACCTGCTTTCCCTTTTTGAGTTGCACTTCAGATGCCGTCAGGCTCCACCTGGGTCATCGGAATAAAGCCTACTCCCGTCCACGAATTCTTGTACATGGGGGCACCCTCCGGGGGACATCCCGGTAATTCGCTGGCAATGTCGGCATTCCGGTGCGGTTATCCCCCCGGCCAGCCGCATCATCCGGTCGTCGACTGGCCCGAGGCCTTCTTCGTCGTCACTAGTTCCATGTACTCCATAACTGCTGAAAAATCCAGATCGGCGTGCGTAGCGAGAGTCTCCGTGTTCAGCTGGAACGCCGCCGATGTCGCGGGCATGGCGGCGCCAACTTCGCCCGCCAGTTCGAGGATCAGTCGAAAATCCTTGTTCATCAGCGGGAGGGGAAATTGGGGGGTGTAGTCCCCACGCGCCGCTCGGGAAAGTTTTCCCACGTGAGCAGGCGCGATAACCGCCGTTTGCGACAAAACCTCGAGCAAAATCTCGCGCGACAATCCCGCCTTTTCCCCCAACGCCCCCGCTTCCGCAATCGCCTGCATCCCGACGCCCAGGATTGCGTTCACCACCATTTTCATCGTGGTTCCCGCCCCACTCGGTCCCATGTGAAAAAACTTCGCTGCAATCGCTTGAAAGATTGGTTGTGACGCCTGGAAAAAGTCCGGGTTCCCGCCGGCCAGCAGGGTAAGGGTGCCTAGTTCCGCTGCCAGTGTGCTCCCCGAAATGGCTACATCCAGCACCGGTATGCCGGCCTGCGCTCCTTTGCTTGCCAGTTCGCGCGAAGTGGCGGGCAGAATCGTGCTCATCTCAATGGCGATCGTCCCCGGCTTCGCGTTCTCTAAAACACCGTCCGCGCCGAAATAGACATCCCGCACGGCCTGATCGTCGGTCACGCAGGATAAAACCACGTGAACCGAGCGCGCAAGTTCCCGAACCGAATCGCACGCCGTCGCGCCTTTTGCCTTAAACGCACCCCGCTTCGCGGGATTCCGGGCAAAGATGGAAACTTGAAAACCCGCGGTCAGCAGTCGTGCCGCAATGCGGCTACCCATGCCGCCCAAGCCTATAAAACCGATCTTCGTGCCGTTCGCTCTGAAAGAATTCATTCTGCTCCCGCCTTTGGAAAAACGCCCAGGACAATTCAAGCCACCATCTGTAATGCACGGTAAGTTCCAATTCCACCCGCGCCAGTGCTCGATCGAGGTGCTTTCTTTTGATTGAGTTAGTTGCCTCCCGGGCGAATCGCCTCCGCCAGCTGTGCTTGCCTGCCGACGCTGATGACGATTAGGAGGCGTCCCCGACCAAGGTGTGTTCGCGCCACTCCAGAAAGAAGTTCGTGAAAACCCGGGCAGCGAAGTCGAACTCAATCAGGCGACGGTGCAGAAGCCGTCGGCTGCAAAATATTTTTCATCTTGATCACCATCAGCGTCAGATCGTCGTCCAGCGAATCCCGTTGTGTGAAAGCCGCCACGTCGCGCCAAAGATGATCAGAAATCTCTCTCGCCGTGCCGCCGGAATGCACTCGCACCGACTCCAGCAATCGCTTGGTCCCAAATTCCATCGCATCAGGATTGCTGGCATCCGTGAGCCCGTCCGTGTACCACACCATGATGTCACCTGGAGCCAGCGTGATCTCCTCCAGCGAACAGTCCATTTCTGGCGAAATGCCCACAGGCATGCACGAGGCATCGAGCCACACCGCATCGCCGCCATCTGCGCGAACAAGCAGCGCCGGATTGTGTCCGCAATTTATGTACTTCAGGTGGCCCGAGCGAGGCTCGAGTTCTCCAAGGAGCGCGGTGAGGAATCGCCCGTCGTCCTCTAGCGCGAACAACTCCTTGTTCAGTTGATTGGCAACATCGCTCAACTCTCGCGTTTCATTGGTTTCAAGCTGCACAGCCGCCGCTGTCGCCGACATGAGCAGCGCCGCCGCGACGCCTTTTCCGGAAACGTCCGCAATCACCAGCCTCATTCTTCCGTCCGGGCGCAGAAGGTAATCGTAGTAGTCGCCTCCGACCACCCGCGCGGGATGCATGTCGCCCGCAATTTCAAATCCCGGCGTCACCGGGTCTCTGCGCGGAAGAAACAGCCGCTGCACCTCCGCCGCCAGCTCCACTTCTTTTAGCAATGCGTCTCGCTGGTGCCGGGTCAATTCATTAAGGGCGTTCCGCTCGGCAACAAACCACTGCAGAATTGCCACCACGAAAGTGAATCCGACCAGCGCCGCCAGATTGTGCAGGATGCGTCCGGCGAGATGGTGAATTGGCGGCCCAAAAAGGTCATGAAAGAAAATCGAAACAACAACGATTGCATACGTCAAACGGGGCGACAGCAGAATCGCGCTGACGGAAAGCGGCAAGATATAAAGGTAGCCCAGCGAGACCCCTTCCACCCTGTTATCCGCGTAAGCCACGCAGAGAATCGCCAGCACCACCACCAGAAACGCCCACCAGGTGGAAGAGTTAAGCGCAGCAATCGTTCGAGCCGCCCGGGCGAACCGCCGTCGGCCGGCAGAATCTGCTCGGACCGAAATCGCGCCTCCCGGATTCTCAAGCGACTCGGAGGTTTTCTGGAGGTTGGATCCTACCTCAAAGCTTGTACCCATAATTAGCCGCCGAGTCTCTGTGCAACCGGAGTGCCAATCGTTCTCTGATGTGGAGGCTTAAAACCCTTCCCGATTCTCGGAGTTTGAGGAGTCGGAACGGAACGACCGGGCGCGAAACTGTCATTGACACGTCAGAATATTTCTGCGGTGTCGATAGGGAGGCTCGAAGAGCTAGTCGCGCGTTTTTGCCGTGGACGAGAGCTGGTTCGGCCACGCTGCCGGCTGCCTCCGGCGGCCCCGGCACTTCCCTCGACCAAGGAATTCTCGACCAGGAGCGCGAAATGATCGAAGCCGGCCTGGCCAGAGCGCGCGGCCGCGTCTCCGGGAGTTCCGGCCCCGCAGCGAAACTGGCCTCGGGCGACGGAATCAGAAATCAAAGCCCTCGGGGACGAGGAAAGTCAAATTCAAGGCGGCGCGAGCGTTCCCCCCGGTGTCATATCCCGGCTTTGTCTGCCGAAATTTCGGGAATTCCTGAAGATTCGTAAGGGCGCGCTCCCTTTCCCGTGCCGTAACTTATTCAAAATCAGTTGTTTGAGTATGGAATCCGGCTTGCCCTATTGCTTAGTGGGTAATCGATCGGGCCATGCTGAAGATCTTGCGACACCAGACTGGGGAAGACACGGTGGAATTTAGACTCTCCGGACGACTGCAATTCAAGTACGTCAATGAGCTGCGCGGTCTCATCGGAAAAGAACAGCTCAAAGTGGCGCTCGATCTTCGCGAGGTCAATTTGCTAGACCGCGAGGCTGTGGATTTTCTCGTAGCCTGTGAACGCGAGGGAGTCGCGCTCGAGAACTGTTCGCCCTATATCCGCGAGTGGATCAGCCGGGAAGCGGCTCGTCGGCCTTTCGCGCCCCCCGGGGAAGTGGGCTAAGGATTCGCGTCCGTCTGGAAGCGGTGGCCCTTTGGCAGCCAGGATTTTATTTCTAAAGGAGCACAACATGGCTTCATCAACTGTCTCATTCGAGCCTTCATCGCCCGCCACCTGGCGGGAAAATCCCTCCCAGGCGTTTCGCGCTGCTGATTCAGCTTCTGAATTCGCAGGCGGGAACCTCCATCGGCGCTCATCGAATGGGCCCGGCGCCCCCGACGCTTTCCTGGGCCTGATCGGCTCCAGTGCGGCAATCCAGCGCGTGAAGGAACAGGTGCGCACAGTAGCTCCGACGGATTCGACGGTCTTGCTTGAAGGAGAAACCGGCACCGGGAAAGAACTCGTTTCCCGCGCCGTCCACAATCTCAGCCCGCGCAAGAATCGCACCCTGATCAAGTTCAATTGCGCCGCCATTCCGCACGGCCTCCTGGAGAGCGAACTGTTCGGCCACGAACGCGGCGCCTTCACCGGTGCGATTGCCCGCAAGCTCGGGCGCTTCGAGCTTGCCGACCAGGGAACTCTCTTTCTGGATGAAGTCGGCGAAATTCCCCTGGAGATTCAGGTGAAGCTCCTCCGCGTCTTGCAGGAACAGGAATTCGAACGGCTCGGCGGCACGCAGACCGAACGCGTGAACGTCCGGCTTGTCGCCGCCACCAACCGCAATCTGGCGGAGATGGTCTCCGAACAGGAATTCCGCAACGATCTTTACTTTCGCCTGAACGTGTTTCCCATCACAATTCCTCCTCTTCGCGCACGCATCGAAGATATCCCGCTGCTCGCGGAACATTTCCTGAAAGAATATTCCCGCCGCATGGACAAGCGCATTGACACCATCCCGGCGTCAACGCTGCAGAAATTGCAGCAGCATCCCTGGCCGGGAAACGTGCGTGAACTCCAGAATTTCCTCGAGCGCGCGGTCATCCTCACCACCGGGTCTGTCCTCGACGCTCCGCTTGAGGATCTGAAAATCCCCGCGGACGCACAGCCGGAACCCGCCGTCACGCTTCGCCAAGCGGAGTCCAGCCACATCCTGAAAACACTGCGCGAAACAAATTGGGTTTTGGGTGGCCCGCGCGGCGCCGCAATTCGCCTGGGTCTCAAGCGGACCACATTGGTCAGCAAGATGCGCAAGCTGGGGTTGTCGCGCCCCGTCGCGGGCGTTGCTCTCTAGCCAGAACGAAACGGCGGGCAATTCCGTGCTTTGGTCGCCAGAGAGGAAGCGCAACGCGGCGGGCGTTTCATCGAGGGTTGTATTCAGAGTCTGAGGCCGTAGACAATAGACGTTGGAGGAAAACTTGAACGCCAGAAACCGCTCGTATCTCTCGCTCGCGGCACTTTGTGTCATCCCAACTGTTTCCCCGGCTCAGGATGCCCATTTTCACAACGCCCCTGCCTCCACAATCGACCAGAAGAACCCGCTCGCGGGTCAGCAGGCGGCCGTGCTGGCCGGTCGAAAACTCTACGCGGCGGACTGCTCGGCTTGCCATGGAGCGACGGGGCAGGGAAGCGGCAACATCCCCGCCCTTTCCTATGGGCCCACCCAATCGGCGGCTGACGGCGAAGTTTTCTGGTTCATCACCACCGGCTCGGTCGGCAACGGTATGCCCGGCTGGGGCAGCCTTTCTGAACAACAGCGCTGGCAAATCGTCGTCTACCTCAGATCACTCAAGACCTCCGCGAAGGAAAACAAGCCTGGCTCTGCGCCTGGGAAATTTGCTCCCGTCAAAACCAACGCGCCTCTGCCCGAACCGCCCTACACGGATTTCCGCGTTGAACAGCCCGGAAAGCTCCGCAAGATTTCCGTCCAGGATCTGCCCGCGCCCTACGGGACCGACTCGGCCAACAATGGCCCTCGGCTCGTGGCGCGCCCCGATGACGCGTGGCCAAAAGGTCCCGACGGCTTCAGTGTCCAGCTCTACGCTGCAGGACTCGACAATCCGCGTTTGATCCGCACCGCTCCCAATGGCGATTTTTTCCTGGCTGAAAGCAGCAGTGGCAAAATCAAGGTCTTCAGGGGCATCACAGCCGCGGGCAAACCGGCTGAATCCTCCGTCTTTGTTGAGGGGCTCAATCGTCCTTACGGCATTGCCTTCTATCCCCCCGGTGACAACCCGCAATGGATTTACATCGGCAACACCGACGCCGTCGTCCGCTTTCCCTACAAAAATGGGGATCTGAAGGCCACCGGAGCGGCCCAGCACATCGCCGAACTCCCTCACGGCGGCGGACATTGGACCCGCGACGTGCAATTCAGCGCCGACGGCAAGAAGATGTTCGTCGCAGTCGGCTCGGCTTCCAACGTCGACGACCCCGATACCACTCCCCAAGAAAAGAACCGCGCCGACATTTTGCAATTCAACCCTGACGGCTCTGAAATGCGCGTCTACGCCTACGGAATCCGCAACGCGGGCGGCGGTCTGGCGATCAATCCGAGAACCAATGAGCTGTGGTGCTCCGTCAACGAACGTGATGGCCTGGGCGACAATCTCGTCCCCGACTACATCACCCGTGTCCAGGACGGGGGTTTTTACGGCTGGCCGTGGTGGTACATCGGCGGCCATCAGGATCCCCGTCACAACGGCAAGCATCCGGAACTGAAAGACAAGGCAATCGTTCCCGATGTGCTCCTCCAGCCCCACCTTGCTTCCCTTGAAATGGCCTTCTATGAAGGCTCCCAATTTCCCGCGGAATATCGCGGCGATATCTTCGCCTCCGAACACGGCTCGTGGAATCGTTCGGTCCGCGCCGGCTACGAAGTGATCCGCGTCCCCATGCACCAAACCGGCCGCGCCAGCGGCGAATACGAAGATTTCATCACCGGCTTCGTAGTGGACAACGGCCACGTCTGGGGACGCCCTGTCGGTGTCACCGTCGCTCCGGACGGGTCATTGCTGGTAACCGACGACGGCTCGAATTCCATTTGGCGCGTCAGCTACACAGGCAGCAAGGCAGAAAAAAGCGCCAGCGAGCGGAAACATGCAAGCAACACCCCGAAGAGCGCGTCCAACTGAAGCATTCCTGATCGCACTGTTTTCTCTCCTCGCGGTTCTGGTGCTGGCCGCTTTCCAGTTCGGAGACAACAACGGCTTGAATAACATGCCGTTCGCCCAGGTCCAGCGCCTTGTCTCTGACCTTCCCAAGGCGCAAAAAATGGCCAGCGACGGCAACCTCGAACTTCTGGCCGGTAAGCCTGTGCCTGGAGAATCCCGAACTCTCCGAGGCGAACTCACCGACGCCAATTGCTTTCTCACAACCCACACTCACGCCTACGACCATGCCTTCTGTGCAAAATTCTGCGCAGCCGCCGGCAGCCCCCTGGTCTTTGCCTCCGACCAGGGGGGTCTCGTCTATGTTGTCCTGCCCGCCCGCAACGGCGTCGAGCTTCCAGGAAGGGCTCTTGATCTCATCGGTGTTCCGGGGATCGTGCTGCGAGGCAGAACATTGGGCGCCGACGGCGTACGATCATTCGCTGTTGAAAGCGTGCAGCCGTAGTTCCACCGGCACCTTCATAAGGTATTGCCAATCAGTATGTTGAAGGCAAGCAACCGGATCTGCCTGGCTGGCAACACAAAGATTGCAATCCGAACAGTGAATCAAGGCGCGGTTTCGCCCGCCTGGACCCCCGCCCCGTGGGAACTTTCTGCCTGCTCGTCCGGAATTACTAAAGGTTGAGGCAGACTATGTTCCCCCGCCCCACGCGTTTTCGCTCGCGTTACTTTGGCCGCCGGGCTTGCGTCCTTATTGATGTTCGGTTTCACCGAGGAAACCATAGTCATGAATCGTAATCATCTTTGTCTGTTGAGCGTTCTGTTTTCATCCATCGCAATTTCCACCCCGGCGCAGACTGCCGATCCAGAATCCTCACCCCAGGATCAGGTTCAGGCCCCGCCTTCTGGCGGCGGCCGCGGCCTGGGACGCGGCGGAGCAAGGGACGGTCACGGAACCGTCGGGAAAATCGCCGCCATTCACGGCAACTCGCTCGAGGTCACACGCCCCGACGGCTCAACCGCAACCATCCGCCTCACGGATAAGACCGAGTTCCGCAAAGATCGCCAGCCGGCCCGGATTTCCGATTTCAAGGTCGGCGATTTCGTCATGGCCCGCGGCCAAGAAAATGCCGACCACTCCGTTACCGCCGGATCCCTCAGCGGCCGCTCCGCGAACGGCGGCCCCGGCCGAACCGGTGCGGGCCCTGGCGGCGGCGCGGCATTGGGCGAAATGGGCAAGGACTTCGTCGCCGGCGTCGTGAAGTCCGTTGACGCGCCCAAGCTGACCGTCCTCGGCGCCGACAACGTCACCGAATCGCTCGAACTCAACGAAGACACCTCCCTCCGCAGGGGCCGCGAAAGCATCACCATGGCCGACATCCGACCCGGCGACCACATCCTCGTCCGGGGCGGCTTGGAGAGCAACGTCTTCGTTCCAAAAGTCGTGATCCTTCTTTCTGCCGAACAGTGGGATCGCTTCGAACAGTTTGCTCAAGGCGGCGCGGGCGAACCAGGCCATCGGACCGCTCCCGCCGGCAATCCGCCGCAGCAATAGCTCACGGAGGGAGTGCTCGTTGAAGCCAATGCTTCGCGGCGTCTACAGGTTTCCGCTGCTTGCGCTGCTCTCTGCCGTGCCCGCTCAGGCGCAAGATGCCACGCCCGCCACGACGCAACCGAGCCCCGCGCCCGCCGCCGCACCACGACCCGGCCTAGAAAGCGCTCCCCCAGCGTCCTATGAAATCACCGGCGCGGCCCGCAGCGGAAAGACTCCCCTGCCCGGAGCCACGGTAACCGTTTCGAATACCCTCACCGGGAAAAAATATTTCGCCGTCACTGACGCCGAAGGCAAATTCACGTTCACTGGCATCGTCCGCGGCCGCTACGTCCTGCGAATCGAATTCATGGGCTTCTCCCTCTTCACCCGGGAAGTGGTCCTCAATCCCGCCGTTCCCTCGGGAAAAATCGACGCCGAACTGATTTTGGCTTCCCGCCAGCAGGAACAATCGAATAGATCCGACGACCCCAGCGTCGCCGCAGTCCGTGGTTTCCAAAGCCTGGCCCTCGATGGCGCACTGGCGTCTCCGGCTGGCGGCAGCGCTGGTTCTGGCGGCAACGGCTCGCGAGAAAACTCCCCTGACTTCTCTTCTTTGCCGCTGAACGGCGCTGGCGCCCTGGGCCCAACCGAATCGATCAGCATCAGCGGCGCCGAAGGCCGCACCCAGGATTTCGGCGCCGGCAGCGAACAGGAGCTTCAGGATCGCGTCCAGGAATTTCGCGACCGCATGCAAAGAGAAGGCTTCGGCGGTCTGGGCGGCGGGCCCGGTTCCGGGGGACAGGGTGGAGCGGTCGGCGGGGGCGGGCCCATCGCGATTGGCCGGATGGGCGGCCGCGGCTTCAATATCAATCAACCCCACGGGTTCCTCTACTTCTCCGACGACAACTCCTCCCTCGACGCGACTCCTTTTTCGCTCAGCGGATTTCCCATCGCCAAATCGCAATACAACCAGTCGCATTTCGGCGCAAATTTGGGCGGCCCCTTGAAAATTCCCAAACTCTTCAACGGCGGGAACAAGTGGTTCTTCTTCGCCGGTTGGAATGGCTCGCGCGGCGATTCTCCCTACGACGCTTTCTCCACCGTTCCGACGCTCAACGAGCGTAACGGGAATTTCTCAAACGCCACATACAACAACGGCATGCCCGTCCAGATATTCAATCCGGCCACCGGCCAGCAATACGAGTTCAACGGCGTGCTGAACGCAATCGACCCTCCGGCGTTCAGTTCCGCCGCGAAATCTCTCCTTCAATTTATTCCGTTGCCCAACATCCCCCTGACCTCAACCGGCCAGAATTTCCACTACGTCACCTCCGACGCCAGCAACTCCGACGCCATCATCCTGCGGCTCGTCCACAATTTCGGCTCCAGCACCGGCCCCGTCCTTTCGCCGGCAGGCGGGGGTGGGCGGAACGGCGGCCGCCGCCAAAACAACATCAATTTCGGCTTCAACTGGTCGCGCAACCGGACGAGCATCGTAAATCCGTTCCCATCGCTCGCCGGCGGGACCAGCACGCAGGGTCTGAATTCGAGCGCCGGCTGGGTCTATGGCAAGAATCGTACGACAAACAATCTGCGTGTGAACTACAACCACAATCATGTTTCCACGACCAATTTGTTTTCGCGTGTTACCGACGTTGCCGGCCCCGGCGGCGCGGGAATCAACGGAATCTCCAACAATCCCTTCGACTGGGGTTTGCCGGGAATCAGCTTCACTTCGTTCGGCGGGCTCAGCGACCCCACGCCACGCCGCGAACTCGATCAAACCTACACCATCTCCGACACTCTCAACTGGAATCACGGCAAGCACAACTGGCGCTTCGGCGGAGACTATCGCCGTATTCTCCAGAGCTTCCAGTCCGCCAGAAATGCCGAAGGAAGTTTTGTCTTCACCGGCTTCGCCACCTCGCAATATGCTCCCGGCAGCACGCAGCCGGTCGCGAACACCGGCTACGACTTCGCCGACTTCCTTCTCGGCTTGCCCCAGCAAACTGCTCTGCAGTTCGGCGCCAGTGCTTACAACTTTCGCGCCAACTCTTTCGACTTCTTCGCTCAGGACGATTGGCGCATTCTTCCCAGCCTCTCGCTGAACCTCGGTCTTCGCTACGAATACATCGGCCCCTACACCGAAGCCCAGGATCGCATCGCCAATCTGGAGGTTGGCCCGGGCTTTGCCTCCGCCGAGCCGGTCATCCCCACTGGCGCAGTACTGCCCACAGGCTCCGGCACTTTCCTAACCTCCTCCAATCCCGCTCTCGTCAATCCCGACCGAAACAATTTCGCTCCGCGCATCGGCATCGCTTGGAAGCCCGCTCAGAAAACCGTCGTCCGCGCCGGCTATGGCATCAACTACAATCTTGCCCAATATGGCGCGATGATTCAGAATTTCGCCTTTCAGCCGCCCTTTGCCGAAACGGCCACAAATTCCACAAACGTCACCGGCCTTACCGGTCCCGCGCCGCTCACACTCGTCAACGGTTTTCCGACCGCCTCAGAAACCACCATCAGGAATAATTTCGCCGTCAATCCCGATTATGCTCTGGGCTACGTCCAGATCTGGAATCTCGACATCCAGCACGAATTCCGCGGCAATGTCGTCCTGAACGTCGGCTACAATGGAGCCAAAGGCACACGCCTCGACTCAGAGCGCGCTTTGCTCGTTCCGAACAATCAGCCGTTTATCTACGAATCCTCCGAGGGCGACTCGATTCTCCATGCCGCCTCAGTGCGTGTGCGCAGGCGCATGTCCAAAGGCCTGGGACTCGGCGCGCAGTACGTTTTCTCGAAATCACTCGACGACGCTTCTTCGATCGGTGGCGGCGGAGTCGTCGTGGCGCAGAATCCCTTCGACCTTCCGGCCGACCGCGGATTGTCCAGCTTCAACCAGACGCACAAGTTCACCGGCAATTGGATTTACGACCTTCCGTTCGGCCTGAGCCACCGCCTCGCGCAAAAAGGCGCATGGGCCCGCATTCTCTCCAACTGGCAATGGAGCGGTGATTTCACCGCCGCCTCCGGCCTGTATTTTACTCCCAGCATCCTCGGCGGCGCCGTGGATATCGCTCGCGGCGTCAGCGGTTCACAGCGCGCCAACGTCGTGCCCGGGCAATCGATCTCGCTTCCCCATCCAACCGCGCTCCGATGGTTCAACACCGCTGCGTTTTGCGTCCCCGGAGCGAACTGCGTGAACCCCGCGGCTACGAGCTTTGGCGACGCGGGAAGAAACACCATCCCCGGCCCGGGAAGTATTATTTTCGATATGAGCATCAATCGCTCCATTCCCGTCAAGGAGTCCCGCAATCTCGATTTGCGCTTCACGGCCAACAATGTCTTCAATCACGTGAACTATGCCTCCATCAATACGGCCGTGAACTCGCAGGCTTTTGGCGAAGTCACATCCGTCGGCAACATGCGGCGTATCACCGTACAGGCCCGCTTTCGTTTTTGAGAACCAATGACCATGCCATCAACGCGAAAAATCGCCGCCATTCTGATCGCAGCCGCTCTGCTTTCACCCGCGGCGCTTCCGGCGGCCCAGGAAGCGGACAAGCAGGGTGCCAGCCAAGCCCCGATCCGGGTCTCGACCGAACTCGTCCTCGCGAACGTCGTCGCCCGCGACAGGAAAGGAAACCCCGTCCGCGATCTGAAGCAGGGAGACTTCTCGCTCTATGAAGACGGCAAAAAGCAGCAGATCGCCACCTTCGATTTTGAGGATGTGGGTCAGTTGCCCATGACCGCCGCCGCTACCGTTTCTGGCCCGACGCCTGGCACGCTCCTCTACTCCACCAAAAAAGGGCCTCCGACGCTCGACGCCCGCGACCGCCGGCTGATCGTTCTCTTCTTCGATTTTTCCGCGATGGAACCCGAGCAGATCGACCGCTCGGTGGACGCGGCAAAGAAATTCGTCAGTACCAAGATCGAACCCGCCGACCTGATCGCTCTCGTCTCCCTTGCCACCAACATGCACGTGGATTCTGACTTCACCGACGACAAAGACAAGCTTTTCTCTCTCCTCGCCGGTTACAACTCCGGCCAGGGACAGGGTTTCGACACCGGCACAACCGGCAGCGCGGAAGGCACGGCCGAGACCAGCGGCTCTTTCACCGAAGACGACACCGACCTCAACACATTCAGCGCCGACCGCAAACTTCTTGCGCTCGAATCCCTCATGCAGGCCTTGGCGAAGCTCCCGCAAAAGAAAAGCATCATCTACTTCAGCAACGGCATCAACCAGACCGGTGTGGACAACCAGTCCTCCTTGCGTGCCGCTACCGCGGCCGCGGTCAAAGCCAACGCTTCCATTTATTCTCTTGACGTCCGCGGCCTCCAGGCTTTTCCTCCGGGCGGCGAAGCCCAGAACGCCAGCCTGCATGGCCAATCCGCCTACTCCGGCGCGTCCACGCTCAACGATCTGAACGGCAACGCCTCCTCCCAGGACACTCTGGCCACTCTCTCTGCCGACACAGGCGGAAAAGCCTTCTTTGACTCCAATGATTTCAGCGGCATCTTCTCCCAGGTGCAAAAGGACAGTTCCGTCTATTACGTCCTCGGCTTCACCAGCAGCAATCCCAGAAAAGACGGCCGATTTCGCCATCTGAAAGTCACCGTCAACCGCCCCGACTTGAAGCTCGATTTTCGTTCCGGCTATTATGCGGGCCGCGATTTCGAACATCTGGACCGCGCCGACCGCGAGCAGCAGCTCGAGGACGAACTCGCTGCCCAGTTGCCGCGCGTGGATGTCCCCGTCTACGCGGGCGAATCCTATTTCCGGCGAGACGAATCGCATTATTATCTGGCGGTCTCCCTCATCATCCCCGGCGCCGAAATTCCCTTCGTCAGCGAAAAAGACAAAGACAACGCCACCATCGACATCCTCGGCCAGGCCCTTGAGGGCGGAAAATTCCCCGTCGGCCGTCTTCGCGACACCGTAAAACTCGCCGTCGAGAGTTCGCGCGAAGTCCGCCGCAAAAACGTCCAGTACAACACCGGCTTCGTGCTCGCTCCCGGCAGTTACCATCTGAAGTTTGTGGTTCGGGAAAATCAGACCGGCCGTATGGGTTCGTTTGAAACCGACGTCCACATTCCAGACTTGCGGAAATCGCCGCTCAAAATGAGTTCCGTGGTCCTAAGTAGCCTGCGTGTACCCTCAACCGGCAAGAAAGCCGCAAGCAATCCGCTGGTCCGCGACCAGATGGAACTCGTCCCCAACATCACCCACGTCTTCACGCCGGATCAGCATCTCTATCTGCAATACGAGGTGTACGATGCCGCAAAAGGGCGGAACCCCGTCGAAGTCACCCCGCCCCCTCGCGCTGGCGAGCCAGAATCCGGGAAATCTCCCGAGGCAGTCAAGCCTTCCGGCGATTCCGTACGCGTCCTCACCAGCATCGAATTTCTCCAGGGTCGAACGAAGGTCTACGAATCCAGACCCGTCGTCGCCAGCGAAGTCACCGCGCCCGATCGCAAAGCCGTCATCTTCCAGATTGATGTTCCCCTCGAATCCCTGAAGCCCGGCCTGTATCTCTGTCAGGTAAACGTGATTGACGACGTCGCCGGCAGTTTCGCTTTCCCGCGCTTTCCCCTTCTCGTCCGCGAGCCCTCGAGGACAACTCCGCCCCAAGCCGTTCGATCAACCTCAAGATGATCTGGGCGTAGCGGTCACGTTCAGGTGGCCAACTCTATATCGAGACGCCCTTCCGGAGACGCTCCATCAGGACTCTTCGCCGATATCCTCGTTCCAGACGGCGGGATTGGCGCGGATATACTCGCCCAGCAGCGAAACGCACACCGGTGAATCCAGATCAATCACCTTCACTCCGAGCGAGCGCAACCACTCGATCCCTCCCTGAAAATTCCGGCTCTCCCCGACAATCACGGTGCCAAATCCGAACTGCCGCACCAGCCCGCTGCAATACCAGCACGGCGCCAGTGTCGTCACCATGATCAATTTCCGGTAGCTCTTCTGCCGGCCCGCTTTTCTGAATGCATCGGTCTCTCCGTGCAGCGATGGATCGCCCTGTTGTACGCGGCGGTTGTGTCCCGCGCCAATCAACTGCCCGGTGCCATCAAAAATCGCGGCGCCGATCGGAATCCCGCCTTCTTTCATCCCCAGCCGTGCCTCTGCCAGCGCAACCGCGAGCATCGAGTGGTAGTCGAGTTCAGAGGTCATCGTTTCCCCTCGTTTCTGACTTCAGCGCAATCGCCGAACGAATCGCCTGGTTCCCGGGTTTCCGTTTCTCCGAAATCGGTATTTTAACGCCCGGGAATATTCCTTCGGAGACGGAAAAGTCCCTTGTGTCCCTTCCCCTGAGCCTATATCGTAACCGCACCAATTCTCAAATTAAGCGAGCCCCGCGAAGAACGGAGCCTCACCCAGCTTATGGAACACCCGCAACCGGAAACAGTGAGCTATGGATTGCGGCGCGAAGTCCTCTCTCCGATGGAAACGCTCGCCCAGTCGGTCTCCACAATCGCGCCGACCACGACCCCAGCCGCCACCATCCCTCTCGTCTGCGCCCTCGCCGGCAACGGCACCTGGCTCGCCTACGTTTTGGCCACCATCGCCATTCTGCTCGTCGCCCTCTGCGTCGGGAAATTTGCGCGTTACTCCGCCTCTCCCGGCTCCCTCTATACCTACGCCGCCATGATCCTTCCCCCATCGCTCGGCGCCATCGCGGCCTGGAGCCTGCTTTTGGCCTACATCGCCACCGGCGCCAGCGTAATCGGCGGCTTCTATCACTATGCAAACCTTTTATTGCGCGACGCCACCGGCCACGCCCCGCCGACCGCCTCTCTCGCCCTCCTTGTAACCGCCATCTCCATCTGGATCGCTTCGCGCGACGTCAAGATTTCCGCCCGCCTCATGCTGTGGATCGAAGCCGTTTCCGTCTCCTCCATCCTCGTCGTAATCGTGCTCGTCCTCGCCAGAAACGGCTGGCGCCTCGACTGGCCGCAACTCCACCTCCGCGGCATGACCGGCAGCGGCCTGCGCCTCGGTCTCGTCCTTGCGCTGTTCAGCTTCGTCGGATTTGAAAGTGCCACCACTCTGGGCTCGGAAGCCCGCGATCCTCTAAAGACAATTCCCCGTGCCGTCATCGAAAGCGCCCTGCTCGCAGGCGCGATCTTCACCTTGTGCGCCTATGCGGAAGTTCTTGGGCTCCGCACTGTTGGGCAGGACCTGGGCGCCAGCCAGGCCCCGATGCGCGTACTCGCCCAGTTGGGCGGCCTCCCCGTCTTCGGCCTGCTCATCGACATCGGCGTACTGGTAAGCATGTTCGCCGGCACGCTTGCCTGCATCACCGCCGCCGCCCGCGTGCTCCTGCTCATGTCCCGCAACGGCCTCACGCACGGCTCGCTCCAGAAAACCCACCTGCGAAACGAAACGCCCGGCCTCGCCATCCTGGTCACCGGAGCCGCCGCAGTCCTCCCCGTGGCCGTCCTCGCCGCGCGCGGTGCCAGCGGCCTCGACGTTTACGGCTGGATGGGCTCCCTCGCCACCTATGGTTTCATCGTAGCCTATGCTCTCGTCAGCGTCGCCCTGCCGCGCTATCTCCGCCAACACAACGCTTACCGCCCGGGCGCGCAGATTATTCCCTGGCTTGCTTCTGCCGCCATGCTGCTCGCCCTCGCCGGAAATCTGTATCCGGTCCCTGAAGGCCCCTACGGCAAGCTCCCCTATATCTATCTCGCTTATCTCGCAGCGGGCATGCTCTGGTTTTTCTTCCGCGCAGGCAACCGCAACCCTTCCCTACGAGCAGGCTGAAACGCTTTTCGGGCGGCCGGCTGTAGAAAGTTTTCAACAGATAGAAAAATCGGATTGTGGAAAACGAAATATTGCGTTGCGATTCACCCACGAACTGGAATAGCTTTCTTCCAACCATTCGTCGAACATCCGGGGTCATCGGGGGGGCAAATTTATTTTTCAAACGGTGCTTGTTCACCTCGGGACGGCGCTCGGGCGGCGTTCGACTTCGGAATGGGTGGAGGCATCGCGTAATGCGTACGACTTCGCCGAGAATTGTCATCCCATTTATTTCTGGCCTGGTTTGCGGTCTTTTGCTGCTGCTGGCGCCCGAGGTTCACGCGCAACAAACCCTGGGCGGCATCACCGGCACGGTCACGGACACCTCCGGGGGCGCGCTCATTGACTCCGAGGTCACTCTCGTTGGAGACGCCACCAAATTCACACGCTCCGAGAAAACCAACAACGTGGGACTCTATGAGTTCGTCAATCTTCCCATTGGCTCCTACACGCTCACCTTTTCCCACGGCGGTTTCAATACCCAGCGAATACCCTCCATCACCGTGCAGGCCGATCGCACCGTAACTGTAAACGCTATGCTCAAAGTCGGGCAGATTGGCACCACCGTCACCGTCGAAGCCTCCCCGCTCATGAATTCCGTCGACACCACCAACGGCTATATCCTTGAAAAAGACCAGATCCAGGCTGTGCCCCTGCCCACCGGCAGCTTCACGGGTCTTGCCATTCTTTCGCCCGGCGTCAACTCGGAACTTTCCAGCGGCACTGGCGTCAACAACGGCCTGGGCAACCAGCCCATTTGGACCAACGGTCAGCGCGATACGAGCAACACCTTTCTGTTGAATGGGGTTGATGCCAGCAACCTGTTCAACGGCAAGAGCACGAGTTCCGTCTCTTCCGGGCGAGTGGTCAACGCCACGGGGCTCGGCGGGGCCGCGGGCGTGTCGAGTACCAGCGCGGCGCCGATCCAGAGTTCCTCGGCACCGTATCTGGCCATCGGCCAGGCGTTGCCGACACCCGCCCCGGAAACTCTCGAAGAGTTCCGCGTGAACACCTCGATGTACGACGCCCAGCAGGGTTCGACCAGCGGCGCGCACATTGACATGAGCACCGCCTCCGGCACCAACCTGTTTCACGGCAGCGCCTACATCCACCGCGGCACCGATGCGCTCAATGCCGCCCCTTATTTCTACAAGGCGGACGGCAACATCCCTGCCAGCGACAAAGTGCCCTCGTTGCACCGCTACACGGCCGGTGGCACTTTGGGCGGGCCGATCCTGAAGGACAAGCTCTTCGCCTACATCGCCTATCAACACATCCATAACGCGGACCAGGAAATCGGCAGTTCGCGCGCCGTGGTTCCCCCGGGACTCACCGACACGAACCGCAGCGACTTGAATGCCCTGGCGGCAATTGCCAACAACGGATTTCCCCTGGCCACTCCCACCGAACCCGTGCTAGGCACTGGTCCGGGGGAGATCAATCCTCTCGCGTACGGCCTCGTCAACTACAAGTTGCCCAATGGACAGTTTCTGATTCCCTCGACAGGAAGCTATACGCCGACCATCACTTTTCCCGAAAATACCTATACGCCTGGGACGGCCTATTTCCTCGCTAATCAAGTCGTCGCCAATCTCGACTGGAATGCGAGTCCCAAGGACCTTGTGGCGCTCAAATACTACTACCAGCACGACCCCACGATTGCCCCTTATGCGTATTCCTCGGCTCCCGGCTTCACGCAGCACCTCGATGCTGGCAGCCAGGTCGGGTCCATCACCAACACCCAAACCATAAATCCGAAGCTCAGCGTCGTGGAAGTCTTCGGCTTTATTCGGGAAAAGATTTTTAGTACCATCCGTCAGCCCTTCACGCCCCAGCAGTTCAGCGCCTATGTCGGGAGCCTCCCGGCGGTCCAGGCCGCCGGCCTTACGACTGCTCAGACTTCATTGAACGCCTTTGGCTCCCAATATTTCCCCGGCTTCACGATTCTCGACGACTATGGCAACTTCCCCGCTTCCTACAATACGGGCTGCAACGCAGGCACCGCCACGTGCGACGGCCCGGTTACCAATGGCGCCTTCACGGTTGGCATAGGTTCTTCGCAGAGCCAGGGCGCGTTTACAGGCGTTTTTCAAAACCGCTTCATGCCCTCGGCCAATGCCAGCTGGAATCACGGCAGGCACACCTTCACGTTCGGAGGAAGCTTTAGCTACACGCAACTCCACGCCGCCGACCAGAGAACGAACAAAGGCATTATCGGTTTTGCAGACTACGCCCAGTTTCTGCAAGGGCTGAATACTTCCTACACAACCGACGGTTTCATCACCAGTTCGTTTCTTCAGGGCGACGCCAATCGTTACTACCGCTCCAAGGAAACCGGATTGTATTTGCAGGACAAATTTCAGATGCGGTCGAATCTGAGCATCACGGCCGGACTGCGCTTCGACGATCACGGCGGCCTGACCGAAAAATACGGGCGGCTGTTCAACTTCGATCCCACTCTCTACAGCTACGACGAGAGCTCCGGCAACGTATTGAATAACGGCATTATCATTGCCGGTAACAATAAACTCTTCCCCAGTAAGGGCGTCAGCGATTCCACGTTAACGGGCAGGCAGTGGGGTCTCGGGCCACGTCTGGGCGTCGCCTGGAGCCCGGCGCGGTTCAACAGTAAGGTGGTGGTCCGCGCGGGTTGGGGCATGTATTACGACCGCGGCGAGTTGTTCACTTACCTGTCGCCCGGTTTTGCCTCCGGCGTCATTCCGGGGGGGCCCTTTGGCGTCAACCAGACGCAGCCTTTTGTGGCCAACCAGGTTTGTTCCGCGATTGGGAGTTTTTATCAGGGCTTTATTCCAACGTGTGATCCCGCAAATCCAGCTGGGGGATCCTTCAACAATCCCTGGGGCGCGGCACTGGGACCGGCCCCGAGTGGCAATCCCGCGTTGATCCCCGTCCCCAACCGCAACGAAATCCTTGCCGGTGCTCCGCCTTTCGTTTTTGCCAATTACAACCGCGGGAACAAGCTTCCCTACACACTGAATCAGACCCTGGACATCCAGTGGCAGCCGCGCAGCGACTTGATGATTGAGGTAGGCTACGTCGGCAACCTGGGCCGCCACGAAGTGATCCCGATTCCGTTCAACCAGGCCGGCATCGCCACGCCTACTCATCCCATCCACGGCCAGAACTATACCTACGGCTATACAGTTCAAGCGCCCGTTGGTTGCAACCCCACTTTGAGTCCTGGCCCATGCTCCCAGGCGTGCGTTCCATTTGTTACCTGCGGGTTCCTTGGCCTTCCCGATGGAACCACGCAGATTTCGACCTACGAGAACGGTAACGTGGACCTTCGCGTTCCTTACGTTGGCCTTTCTTCGCAGGCCGAGTCGTACACGGCGGCGGGTATCTCCGCCTACCACGCGCTGCAAACTCACGTGGAAAAGCGCCTGAGCCACGGCTTCGAGGTCGGTTTCTCCTACACCTTCTCGCACGCCACCGACGAACAGAGCGCACTCGGCCTTTTCTACAACGGCAACAATCCATTGAAGCTGCGAAGCGGTTACGGCTTGTCGGACTTTGATCGCAAACACGTAATCAATTTCACCTACCTCTACGAGTTTCCCAAATTCTTCCAGGGTTCCTCATGGCGCGGCAGAATCGCCGACGGCTGGGCCATTCAGGGATTGGCGATTATCCAGAGCGGACAGCCCTACAGCGTCATCGATTTTTCAGGTGCGGTCGGCAGCATCTTCTACGGCACCAGCGACGGCATCACCAATCCGATCGTCCCTCTGACAAGCGACTGCTCGCCATCGAAGGCGCTCACCGGCCATAGCGGGGCGACTCCCGGCTTCGCCGCCCTGAACCCGCTGTGCTTCACTCTACCGCTCCTGAACGCAGGTGATCTCAACGGCGCGATTCCTCCGGGCGACCTGTATGAGACCAACTTCACCACCGGCCAGCGCAATATCTTCCGGCAAACCTGGCAGAAGCGCGCTGACATCTCCCTCGTGAAGTCCACGCAGATTACAGAGCGTGTCATGGCCAAGTTTAGCTTCGAGGTCTTTAATCTCACGAACACTACCAGCTTCGATATTCCCATCAACAATGTCTCGCAAAACCTCTTCTTCAACGACTTCCCGGTCTACGGAACGCCGGCTATGTACAATTGCAAAGACCTCAGCCAGCCCAGTTTCTACTCTTGTCCGACGCTCAGCGGACTGGGCGTCGTTAACAAGACCATTGGCAGCCCGCGGCAGATTCAAATGAGTCTGCACCTGAATTTCTGAGGTTGATTTCTCTACGGGAGGGATATCTCTGACTTCCGGGACTGGTTCATTACTTGCGCGCTACTGCTTCCGCCCCAATCGAGCGAGTGCCAGCATGACCAGTCCGAAGGCCAGCAGCGCGCCGCCCCACCACAAATTCATATTCAGCCCAAGCGAATGTTCCGCGTACATCCGATTCCCTCGCGTGCCCGCTCCATACCCGATCAAGAGAAACCCGAACAAGCTGAACAGCATCCCGATCGGCATCCGGATGTCAAAACCCATCGCTCCTCCTTTGTTGCTCGCTCGTCGCGCGTTTCTACCAGAAAACCAGGTTCAGCCCCAAAAGCAGCACCAGCACAACGAGCGCCAGCGTGGCAGGCTTCTCGTACCACTTCAAACCGCTCTCTTCCGGTTTCGCCGTCAGCGAATACACCAGCCCTTTCAATTCCTCATCCGGGCGCGGCGCACTCAGTAGGGAAATGACGACGGTAAGCGTGAAGCATCCCACCCACGCGAAAATCGCCGTCCAGAAATTTTGCGCCATCTCGCTCGGATAGACATGCAGGATCGGCCCCAGATATCCGCCCTTCACTCCCGCAACCGCTCCGGCCGGCAGCGTCAATCCATAATGCGCCGCCGCGGCAGTCGTTCCTCCAAGCAAACCCCAGAAAGCCCCGTGCCCTGTCGTGCGTTTCCAGAACATCCCCAGCATGAACGTCGCAAACAGTGGCGCATTCACAAACGCAAACACCAGCTGCAGCACGTCCAGGATATTGTTGAACTCCTTCGCCACAAACGCCGCCATAAGCGAAATCGCCAGGCCGAAAACCGTTGACGCGCGCCCCATCCATAAATAGTGCTGGTCGCTCGCCGATTTGTTGATGTAGCTCTGATAGATGTCATACGTCCACACGGTGTTGAACGCCGTCGTGTTCCCCGCCATTCCCGACATGAACGAAGCGATCAGCGCGCAAAGCCCCAGTCCCAGCAACCCGGAAGGAAAATAACGCACCAGCATCATCGGCGTCGCCAGGTCGTAATCCAGCACAACTTTTCCGTCAACCGTAACCGGCTTTCCCGCGGCATCGTATTTCGGCGGAATAATGCCCTTGCCGCCGGTAAAAAACGACGATTGCGTTGTGGCCCCTCTCGCGATGCTCTCCGGTGCCCTCGCGCCATCGATTCGGGAGCTCGCGACCGCTCCCGCGATCATCCCCGGCAGAATCACCAGAAACGGAAAGATCATTTTCGGGAATGCCGCAATCACCGGCGTGCGCCTCGCCGCGGTCATCGAATCGGCCGCCATCGCCCGCTGCACCACCAAAAAATCCGTGCACCAGTATCCGAACGACAGCACAAACGCCAGCCCCATCAGCAACCCAACCCACTCGACACCCATCGGGTTTTCGCTCGACTGTCCCATGTACTTCCAGGAATGCACCATCGCGTCGTTCGCGATCCGCGCCGTTAGTCCGTCCCAGCCCCCGACATCCCTGAGGCCCAGGTACACCAGCGGGATGAATCCCATCACGATCAGGAAAAACTGCAGCACCTCGTTGTAAATTGCCGAGGTCAGCCCGCCCAGAAATGTGTACACGAGCACGATCAGCGCGGAGATCAGAATCGCCGCCGTGAAATTCCATCCGAGCAACAACTCGAGCAGCTTGCCCATCGCATACATCGAAACGCCGGAAGAAAAAACCGTCATCACCGCAAAGGAGATGGCATTGAATCCGCGCGTCTTTTCGTCAAACCGGAGCTTCAGGTATTCCGGCACCGAGCGCGCTCGCGACCCGTAGTAAAACGGCATCATGAAGATCCCCACGAACAGCATCGCCGGAACCGCCCCGATCCAGTAGAAGTGCGAAGTCGAAATACCATATTTCGCGCCGCTTGCCCCCATTCCGATCACTTCCTGCGCGCCCAGGTTGGCCGAAAGAAACGCCAGCCCCGCAATCCACGCGGGGATCGATCTCCCGGACAGGAAAAAATCCGTGCTTGTCTTCATATATTTCTTCAGCACAAACCCGATGCCCAGTACGAAAGCGAAATACAGCAGGATAATCGCGTAGTCGATCAAATGCGGTTCTGGTGGCACCCGAATTCCTTTCCAAGCCTTGGCACGCCGCTTTTCTGGCTCAACCGAAAATCATTCCGCTCGGGCTTCGTCTCTCCGACGCTTCAGTCATCCGCCCGCCGGGCGCGCATAAAATGCCCCGTGCCAGCCGCTTTGGCAAGTCCCAATCCCGGCCACCTGTTTCCCTTTTGCCGCTCCTCATCTCCCCAAAGCACGGCCTCACGAGACATCGCACAGTTCAACCGCTTCCTCTAGCGACCGGAGTGGCTCCCGCGTGGGCATAAACTCGTGCGCCACGTATCCCGTGTATTCAGTCGCCAGAATCGCCCGCATCACGCCGGCCCAATTCACCTCCTGCCGGTCATCCAGCTCATGCCGCCCCGGCACGCCACCCGTGTGAAAGTGCCCCAGCCACCGGATATTGTCGGTGATTGTCCGGATGAGATCCCCTTCCATGATCTGCATGTGATAGATGTCATACAACAACTTTACCCGCGGCGAATTCACCGCTTCCATCACGCGAACTCCCCACGCCGTGTGGTCGCACAGGTAATCCTTGTGATCCACCTTGCTGTTCAGCAGCTCCATGCAGATCGTGACCCCGTGATCCTCCGCGATTTTCTTCACTCGATTGAGTCCCGCAATCGTATTTTTCATCCCCTCTTCGTCGGACATCCTGCCCCGGTTGCCTGAAAACGTGATCACATTCGCGACACCCAGCTTTGCCGCCCGCGGCATGCTCCGCCGGAACGCTTCCTCGATCTTCGCGTGATTTTCTATCCGGTCCATCGCGCTTCCGATTTCTCCCCCGCCGCCGTAACCCATGCTGCACACCAGTCCGTACCGCCGCGGCACCTCCCATTCGTCCTCATTCAGCAGGTCGATGGCCTTCAGACCCATCGCCGCGCCCTTCTCGCACAATTCCCCGAGCGGAATCTTCTGGTAGCACCATCGCGAAACCGATTGCCGGATGCGAGCATTCCCTTCTGTGGTTTTCAGTTCCCGAGCGGAGGAAAGGATTGGGGATGCCGCGAGCGAAGCGGCGGCCACTTCCGAAGCGACCCGCCCAATCATCGAGCGTCTGGAAATACGCGTCATCACGATGTGGAAGTCTAAGCGAAAATCAGATTCCGAGCGAGCAAATGAATTCTGCCCGGCATGAACTCTGGCAGTCCGCCGGCGTTCGGGAGTTCCGAGGTGGCCCTCCGCGTACGCCAGCTAGGGATTTCACTCAATTTCCGGTTAAAATAAAATCTCCTGAGCCCAGAAACACGATCCTGATCCTGGTTGAGGCCATGAATCCCGAAACTCCCCCCAGAGCGAAATCCCCCCTCAAGAATCCTTTTCTCTATTCCTCACTGGTAATCCTTGGCGTACTGCTTTATGTCTCCTATGTCCTCTACGCACGCTACGAGTCCAGCAAACAGTACGAGCGCCAGAGGGAGGAGCGCGAGGCCCGGCAGCGCCGCGAAGCGGATCGCCTTGCCGTCGAGCAGTTGGGCGGCTCCGAACTTGCCATCCGCGGCCTCTATGTCTCGCCCGGCGCCATCCATCCTGGCGAATCCGCGCAACTCTGCTACGACGTTGCCAACGCCAAGACCGTCGCTCTCGATCCGCCTGCGGGCGAAGTCTGGCCCTCCCACTCTCGCTGCTTGAATATCTCTCCTCGAAAAACCACCAGCTATACCCTCACGATTGCCGACGCGGCCGGAAACAAGGTCTCCCAAGAGGTCAGACTTCGCGTCCTCTGATATTTGCTTGCGCTATGTAACTCGCTGAATATGAATATGTTATTTGGATTCCGGGCAGGCCGGCCCCCCTTTCCCTCTTGTCTGGACATTTCCCCACCATCTATACTGTTCCCTGCGGAGTCCGGCACGGCCGGATTCCGCATCATTTTTCTCGGATGTGGAAAATTATGTCTGATCCTCTAGCGAAGATAAAAAAGAAGCTCCAGCAGGAAATAGACTCCCTGGAGCACGAACTGAACGTCGACCTCCCCAAGGAGATCGCCATTGCCCGTGCGCACGGCGACCTCTCTGAAAACGCCGAATACAAGTACGCCAAAGAGCGCCAGGGCTACGTCAACGCCAAAATCGGCCAGCTCAAGAAGCGCATGGGCGATCTCGGCATGTTGAATCTCACCAATATTCCGAAAGACCGTTCCGGCTACGGCTCCCGCATCGTCGTCATTGACGTGCAGAAAAGCCTTGAAATCGAATACAAGCTCGTCAGCAGCGAAGAAGCCGACGTCGAAAAGGGAATGATCTCCACCACCTCCCCCATCGGCCGCGCGCTTCTGAATCGCAAGGTCGGCGACGAGGTGCAGGTCCTCACTCCCGCCGGCAAGAAAGAGTTCGAAATCGTTCGCCTTTTCACCATTCACGAAGAGGCTTAAAATATTCTATTCCGCCCGGCTGGCGGCGAGGTGCCATGCTTTATTGGGGCTCGGGTCCGGCTCTCGGTTTGTTGACTTGCATGGGCTACGGCATTTTTCTTTTGGGCTCCCTTTTTCTGTGGCGCAACCGCGAAGAGCTCTGCCTCTGGATAGAGGACGAGTTCTCCGCCTTCCGCCGCAATCTCTCCCGCTACGAATCGGTTGGCCCCTTCTACCTTCCTCGCACCGAATCGCGTCTCCGCGCAATTCCCGCGGGCTTTCTCGACTCCGTTAGCCGCTTCCCGCATCGCCGCCTTTCCCCGGGCGCCTTCCTCCTCATGCTCGGTCTTCTCCTGTTCACCCTCGACTTCTTCATCTAGCTTCCCCCGCCGCCCCCTCGATGACCGGCACGTCCCCGCCTCCAGTTTCCCCGGTCGATCGCTGTCTATTCGCCGGTCGGCGCTTCCGGTTTTCCCTTTTCAATTTTCCATTTTCCAATTCTGCTATTCTTTCCCCCTATGCAACCCTCCCTCATTATTCACGGCGGTGCCTGGGACATTCCCGATGATGCCGTTGACGCCTGCAAATCCGGCTGCCTCAGCGCTCTTCGAGCCGGCTGGAAGATTCTAAAAAGCGGCGGCCACGCGCTCGACGCCATCGAAGCCGCCATCATCGTGCTGGAAGACGATCCCGTCTTCGACTCTGGTTTTGGCTCCCATCTCACCATGGATGGCCGCGTTGAATGCGACGCCATCGTCATGGACGCCGCCACGCTCCGCGCCGGCGCCGTCGCAGGCCTGCGCCGTGTCAAGAATCCCATCCAGGCCGCCCGCGCGGTCCTCGAGAAATGCCCCCACATGATGCTCATCTCGGAAGGCGCGGAGCATTTCGCCGCCGCCCACGGCGTCCAGCTCTGCGATCCCCGGGACCTCATCTCGCCCGCCGAACGCGAAGCCTGGCTTCGCTGCAGCAAGGATTCCCACGCCGCCCAAAATCATCGCGGCCACGAACAGGGCACCGTCGGCGCCGTCGCGCTCGACGGGCACGGACGCCTTTTCGCTGCCACCTCGACCGGTGGCACCTGTTGCAAGCTCCCGGGCCGGGTCGGCGATTCTCCCCTGATAGGCTGTGGTTGTTACGCGGATCGGGAAACCGGTGGTGTCTCCTCAACCGGCTACGGGGAAGCCATTATGCGCGTGGTCATGGCCAAAACTGCCGCCGATTTTCTCCGGCCCGCTGGCTCAACGCCCGCCCGCGCCGCCCAAGCTGCCGTCGAACTCCTCGCCAACCGTGGCCATGGCACCGGCGGCCTCATCGTTCTCGATAAAAATGGCAAACCAGGTTTCGCCTTCAATACCCCGCGCATGGCCCTGGGCTATGTGAACGAAGAATCGTCATTCTTTGCTTCGGTCTGACTCCGTTCCTCCCGTGCCTGACCCGGCCATTCTTCTTGCCGACTCCGACAGGTAATACGGCGAAGCGATGGTGTAGATCTGCTTGCTTCCCTTCGCCAGCAAAACCCATTCGAGCAGTCTCGCCCTCTGGTTGTGCAGGAAATATTCGTACCAGCGATCCTCCACGAATTCCGGAATCACCACCGCAATTTTCCGGCCCGGAAATTGTTCCGCCAGTTTCAATACATACTCCACAATCGGCACCACAATAAACCGATAAGGAGAAGGCACGATCACCAATTCCGGCGGTTCCGCGCCGGCCTCCCGGTAAGGCTTCCGCACGTAGCGTTCCCAATCCTCCTCTAGCAGCGCCGCATGTTCGCCCGGCTCCACGTGAATCGCCGTCACCATGGGCGACAATCGTGCCGCAAACTCCAGTCCTTGTTTGGTAATCGCACTCCAACGGTCAATCGGGACGACCACCATCGGCGGCAATTCACGCGACGGCGGTTCGACCGGCGCCATCGTTCGCGTGGCCATGGCGATGCCGTGATAATGCATGCGCACTTTGTGGAATGTCACGATCGCGAGCGGAATAAACAGCAGCGTCAGCCACGCTCCATCCACAAACTTCGCCACCAGCACCACCACCACCGTTACGCCGGTCACGAACGCCCCGAATCCATTCACCATCGCGAATTTTATCCAGTGTGGCCCTCCTGACTTCCACCAGTGCCGCACCATCCCGGCCTGGGAAAGTGTGAACGCCAGAAACGCCCCGACCGCGTACAGCGGAATCAACCGGTCGGTCACGCCGCCAAAAAGGAACAGCAGCACTGCCGCAAGAATCGCCAGCACCACGATTCCTTGCGTGTAGACCAGCCTCCGTCCGCGTTGCGCAAATCCGTGCGGCAGGTAATTGTTCTGCGATATCGCCCGGCACAGCCGCGGGAAATCCGCAAACGCGGTGTTCGCCGAAAGCGAAAGCACTAGCAAAATCGATCCGATGGACACGTAATAAAAAACGCCCTTGCCGAACACCGCCGCAATCAGCATCGAAAGAATGCTCTGGTACCCCGGGCGCCCGGGATCGGTGGCCACAATTTGATACACCTTCACCAAATAGGAAATGCCCGCCAGCAACAAGCCCAGAATCCCGATGATGATCGTCAGCGTTCGTTGCGCGTTCTTCACGCGGGGCTCACGGAATGCCCGCACCCCGTTGCTGACCGCTTCGACGCCCGTCAGCGCCGTGCAACCGCTGGCAAAAACGCGCAAGAGCAGCCAGTAGGTAACCGTTTGAATATGCGGCGGTGGCGAGGGCAGCGGAGTCACAGGAATCGGATGCCCGCCGCCGAGCATCGTGCGCACAATACCGCCCGCAATCGTGATCCCCAGGCAGCCGACAAAAAGATAGGTAGGGAAGAGAAACGCGAATCCCGCGTCTTTTACTCCGCGCAGATTCACGATCGTGATCAACAGCAGGATGCCCAGGCACAGCACCATTGTGTGCGGCATCAGCCCGGGCACCGCCGAAATCAGCGCGCCCACGCCCGCCGAAATTCCCACTGCGGCCGTCAAAATATAATCCGCCAACAGCGCCGCCGCTGCCAGCAATCCCCAGAACGCGCCAAGGTTGTAGCGCGCCACCGTATACGACCCGCCGCCCGTCGGGTACGCCTCGATCGTCTGCCGGTAGGAAAAATACACAATCACCAGCAGCGCAATAATCGCCACGCTGATCGGCACGATGTAGCCGACGCCCGCCAGCCCCAGCGGAATCAGCAAGCTCAGCGCCGCTTCCGGCCCGTACGCCGCCGAGCTCAGCGCGTCCAGCCCAAAAATCGGGATCCCCTCCGCCGGCCCGATCTGCTCCGCGCGCTCTTCGGAAGTTTTCAGCGGCTTTCCGAAAATCAGGTTAACAAGGTCCATAAAGGGCTGAGCGAGTCTCCACCGGTCCGAACTAGTCCGGCAAACGCCGAACCTTCATTTGTCCTGAACCGCCATTCATTGTCAATCCGCTTTTCCGGCTGTCCCGTTTCTTGCGGAGAAGCTGACTCCGGCGCTCATTCTGGTCCGGAATGGATTGTCATCCCTATAAACAACAAAACTTCGTCGCGAGCCCAGGAAACACAGTTTGTCACAAGCAACAGAACAAAAAGCTGTCACCCTCGGGGGCCCGCCGCTGGCGTCCCGAAGGACCTCGACCCGCAGTCTCAGCAAGGGCTGGGAATCGACCTGCCTCGCCTCTGCGCCGCGCCTGGATTGAGATTTCCGCCCTGTTGACCCGCAATCCAACTCTCTCTACCATTCTCTTATGTCCGCAAACGCAAATTTCCTGTCGAGGCTTCCACCGCGCCTCACGCTTGCTGTGGTCGCGTTTTTGTTTGCCTTTCCGCTGGTGCTCCCCGCCCAGACCGCCGACGACGTCATCAACGCTTACCTCAAAGCCCGCGGTGGACTCGCAAAAATCAAAGCCGTCCAGACCGAGCGCGTCACCGGCACCATCACTTTCGCTCCCGGTGTTGAAGGCCCATTCCTCGTCGAACGCAAGCGCCCCCTCAAGATGCACATGGAAATCACCGTCAACGGACAGAGCCTGATCCGCGTCTACGACGGCAAATCCTCCGGCTGGATTTACAATCCCTTCGCCCCCAATGCCTCGGTCGCTCCGATGGCAGCTGGCGACCTCGCCGGTATCGCCGACGAAGCCGATTTTGAGGGTCCCTTCGTCGACTACAAATCCAAGGGCAATCAGATCGAATACGCCGGCAAGGAACAGATCGACGGCAAGGTCGTCGACAAGCTCAAACTTACTGACAAGCAGGGCGACGTCAGCTACTTTTCTTTCGACGCGTCCACCGGCCTGATCATGAAATGGCAGGGCACGCGCAAGGTGGGCGACAAGGTTCTCCCCTGGGAAACTTATTTCCGCGATTTTCGTGACATCGACGGCCTGAAATATCCCTTCCTCGTAGAATCCGCGGCCCTCGATTCCGATCAGATCCAGAAAATCGCCGCCACCAAAATCGAAACCAACATTCCCATCAACGAGTCGCAGTTCGCCAAGCCCAAACTGCCCGCGCCTCCGGCCACGCCCTCCGATCCTCCCAAGCCCGATTAAACCTCGAGGTCATCTTTATCCATCATGTCCACACCCCAGCCCCCATCCAATCAAAATCCTCACTTCGGACTCTGTGCCGATTGTCAGCGTGCTCGCACGATCGAGTCCGCCACGGGCTCCCATTTCCTCCTTTGCCAGCTCTCCCGTTCCGACCCGTCCTTCCCAAAATATCCGCGTCTCCCCATCCTCGCCTGCGCCGGCTATTCCCCGAAACCCGCCGCCTGACCCGCCAGTTGTTCCGCGAGTCGTTGTTCCGTATTTACATTCATATCAACTGCGCTCGGCTCGGCTATCCTCAGATGCCGGGGCTCCTCCTTCGCGTTCGGCAATCTTTCGCTCCTTACTTCTTAGCTTCGTTGTGATCCTCCCCTCCTTTCTCTAAGGCTTTTTCCCGTCAAGAGGCTGCTGCCCCTGGTTGCGCCCAACCCTCATTGCCCCCCACTCCTCCCCTGTGCTAGCATCCCCCCGTTAAGAAGAGCGGACCAGGGATTCATTCTTTTCTCCTTCGCCCCGCTTGCGGGACCCAGGTAGGGCCGCGCTCTCCTTCAAACCAAAACTCTCACCAGGCGCCGGCCCGCGCCTGTTTCTTCGCTCGGCGGACCATCGCCCGGTGACCTCGTTTGGTCACACCTACGCGGAGGTTTGTCATGAAAATCTATCAAACCAAGGACATCAGAAACGTCGGCATTGTAGGCCACGGCGGCACCGGAAAAACGCAACTGGTGTCGTCGTTACTGTATTCCTCCGGAGCCACGCCACGCTTCGGCAAAGTTGCGGAAGGCACCACCACCACCGATTGGGACGAAGAAGAGATCGCCCGTAAAATTTCCATCCAGACCGGCATCGCCTGCGCCGAATGGGCCTGCACCCTCTGCGGCGGCAACACCGTGAAAATCAATTTTCTCGATCTCCCTGGCTACTCCACCTTCATCACCGAAACAAAGGCCTCGCTCATCGCCGCCGACGCCGCGCTTATCACCGTTGACGCCCACGTCGGCGCGCAGGTCACCACCGAAAAAGTCTGGGACTATTGCGCCGAGTACGACATCCCCCGCGCCTTCGTTCTCACCTGGATGGATCGCGACCTCTCCAGCTTTGAGCGCTCGCTTGAATCTCTCGTCCAGGTTTTCGGCCGCACCGTTGTCCCCCTCCAGATGCCCATCGGCGCCGAAAAAGGTTTCCGCGGCGTGATCGATCTCGTCTCGATGAAAGCTCACATGTACACGCCCGACGGCGACGGCAAAGCCGCCATCGAAAACATCCCCGATGCGTTGAAGGATGAAGCGGAAGAAGCTCACGAGCGGCTCGTCGAAATGATCGCCGAAGGCGACGACGAAATGATGGAAGAATTTTTCCGCGAAGGCACCATCCCCATCGAGGACCTGATCCCCGCCGTCCGCAAAGCCATCGTTTCTGAAAAGATTGTCCCGGTCCTGATGATTTCTTCCACGCGCAATGTCGGCAGCGCCAGCCTGCTCACTTTTCTCGCCGACGTGTTCCCGCATCCCGACGAGCACTCCCAGTTCGGCTTCAAGGACCCAGGCGGCAAAGGCGACCGCATCGATCGCAAGTACGACGACACCCAGCCGCTCTCCGTCTTCGCCTTCAAAACCCTCGCCGACGCCTTCTCCGGCCGCATCAACTATTTCAAAGTAAAAAGCGGCGTCCTCAAGAATGACGCCACGCTCCACAATTTCAATCGCAGCATTCCCGAGCGCTTCCAGCACACCATGGTCGTCCAGGGGAAACAGCTCACCGAAATTCAGGAACTCCACGCCGGCGACATCGGCGCCATCACCAAACTGAAGGAAACCATAACCGGAGACACCCTCGGCGACAAAGCCGCTCCAATCTATTATGCCCCCGCCAAGCTGCCCGAGCCTTCCATCACCTTCGCTGTCGAGCCAAAAACCCGCGCCGACGAAGACAAAATCGGCGTCGCCATCCACAAAATCATGGAAGAAGATCCCGCTCTCCGTTTTTCACGTGACCCGCAGACCAAGGAATTCCTCTTGGCAGGCAGCGGCCAGCAGCACATCGAAGTCGTTGTCGCCAAAATGCAGAAGCGCTACAACGTCAACCTCACGCTGAAGCCGCCCAAAGTCCCTTACCGCGAAACCATCCGCGGCAAGGCCGACGCCGAAGGCAAGCACAAGAAACAGTCCGGGGGCCACGGCCAGTTCGGAGTCTGCCGCGTAAAATTCGAGCCCCTCGAACGCGGCAAAGGCGTCGAATTCGTCGATGACGTTTTTGGCGGCGCTATTCCGAAGAACTGGATTCCCTCCGTCGAGCGCGGAATCCGCGAAGCCGCCGCCCGCGGTTTTCTAGCCGGCTTCCCTGTAACCGATTTCCGCGCCACCCTCTACGACGGCAAATACCACGACGTCGACTCTTCCGACATGGCCTTCAGGATCGCCGGCTCCCTCGCCTTCAAGGAAGCCATGAAAACCGCACGCCCCTCGCTCCTTGAACCCGTCATGCACGTCGAGGTCTACGCGCCCGACCAATATTCCGGCGACCTGATGGGCGACCTGAGCTCCCGCCGCGGCCGTATCGCTGGCAGCGAATCCCGCGGCCACAACGTAATCGTCCGCGCCCAGGTCCCGTTCTCCGAAATGCTTTCCTACGCCACCGACCTAACCTCGATGACGCAGGGCCGCGCCACCTACTCCATGGAGTTCTCCCACTACGACTACGTACCCGGTGACCAAGCCGACAAGGTAATCGCCGCGCACAAGGCCGTTCACGGGGAAGCCCTCGTCGAGGAAGAAGCCTGATTTTTTTCCGATTCCGTCTTGTAGGGGCCGAGTTCACCCGGCCCTTGTCGATTTCTATGCGGGCAGGACCTTGCCCTTCGTCTCATGCCCAAACGGCAGCAACAACAATCCCACCACAAATGCGATCGCCGTATACGCCACCGGCTTCCCGATGGTGTGATAATGCGCCACGCCCGCGCCCACTAGAAACGTAAATCCGGCCCCCGCAAACCGCCCCACCGAAGTCGCAAACGCAAACGCGCTCCCGCGGCACTCCGTCGGATATTGCTCCGGCAGCCAAAGCGTGTACATCGCAAAATTCGCTCCGCCCAGCCCCAGAAAGAACAGGCACACCACAAACCATTTCAGCGGATCCGTCGGCAGATAGAAAACGTACCCAAACCCAACGGCAATCGACAGCAACATGCACACAAAATAAAGTCCCAGCGTCACGCGCCGCCCGAACCGCTCCGCCAGCGGCGGCAGCACGATGCAACCCATTATCGTCGCCACAGCCAGCAGCATCGTCGAGAGAGAAATCAGATGCGTCACGTTCAATCCGGCAATCTTATTCCGGTTGATAATGTCGGTAAACGCCGCCGGCACGTACACCGACCCCGCCCACAGCCCGATAATCGAAACCAGCACGAGCAGGGAATTCACGATCGTCCGTTTGCGAAACTCCGGAGAGAACAACACCGCCAGCGGACGCATCATCGACCAAGTCCGCACCTGGTCTGCCTTGTTCGCCCAGATCTTCGGTTCCTTCACTCCATACCGGATGAAGCTCACAAGCAGTGCCGGCAGTCCTCCGATCGCAAACATCCACCGCCATCCAAAGCGCGCCCCGATCTGGTAATTCGCCAGCGCCGCCAGAAAGAATCCCACGTAATACCCGGTGTGCATCCAGCCCGCGGCCATCTTGCGACGGTCCTCCGGCCACTCTTCCGCCACAAACGTGCCGCCCATCGCCCACTCGCCGCCAATACCAATTCCCGCCAGGAAGCGGAAGATCGCCAGTTGCCACACCCGCGTGCTGATGCAGCACAAGAAGGTAAACAGCGAATACCACAGGATCGTCAGCATCAGCGTCCGCACGCGCCCGTACTTGTCGGCAATCGGACCCCACAGAAACGCGCAACCCCAGCCGACGAGGAACAGTGCGAAGAGCAAGCCGCCGTAATAACCGACGCCGCCAAGATCGCTGCGCAATCCGGACCGCGGAAGAAGGTCCTTCAGCGCAGGCACCATCACCAGTGCAAAAATGTAGGAATCCATCCCGTCGAGCGCCCATCCGCCCCAGGATGCAAAGAATCCGCGCCATTGATTTTTGGTGAGAGGTGTAGGTGTCTGCTCGGGCATCGGTTAGGCCACCCGCACACTACTCACTTCCGGGCTTTTCGGCAAGCATATTTCTCAGGGGCAGCCAATGTTGGCCTGGTTCAGGCAAGTTGGGGTTGGATCGTTAAGGCAACCACAATCGCCGACGGCGAGAAGTCTTCGTCTTCCGCCCATCGTTCCCATCCCCGCTTTAGGTCCACCTCGGCAAAAACATTCCCGTATTTCTTGTGTGTTCTTCAAATCCCTCGCCGAACTCCTCCCGCAAAAACCTTTCTTCGCGCCTCGCTTTGATGTAAAAGCTGAGCCACACAATCAGAAATCCCAGCCAACCCCGCAGATGCACCCGGATCATGGCCGTGCCGATGAAGCCAACCAGAATGCCCGTATAAATCGGATGCCGGATCCAGCGGTACAATCCCTTGCGGACAAGTTCATGTTCTTTCTTCAATGTCACCACGCCACTCCAGTTCGCTCCCAGGCTGAGTCTCGCCCAGATGCTGGTTCCCACGCCCAGCGCGGTCAAGGTTAACCCGGTCCAAAGCACTTCCGGAGTCTGTGGCGGGAACTTCATGTCCAGCGCCCTCCACCCACTCCCAAACAACAACCAGAAGCCCAAAACAACAGGCAACGCGTGCTGTGCCATCTCCCACGGCGTCTCAAGCTTCTTCGCTCGCTTCATCCCAAACCACAACAGCACCCAAACAGCCATAAGCGTGCTCCATAGCCAACTGGCTAGCTCCAAAGCTCGCTCCGCACCCAGCCATCCCCAGTTCATTGCTGGCTCCTCGATTCGCTTGTCCTTAACAGTCGCGGCGGTGCTATCGCGCGACAGCAATCCTTGGTGGAATTACGCTCCATTATCCCGTTTTGTATCATTCGGAAGCTTGAAAACGAACGAATTTGTTTCTGCTGAGCGCAGGACAACCGGAGGGTCTATTACGGACGGCGGCGAATCGGGGGTCGGTTGGGCTGACGAGCTGCCACGCGCACCGGCGCTGGTGTGGGGAAGAGTTTCGACGTGGCCGCGTCGAGCCAGGCGCGGATCGCGTCCCTGCAGGCTTCGAAGTCGCGGGAAATTTTGTTCTTCTGCTGCGACAAGGTTTTCATCGGTTCACGGTTCATTTTTCCACGGTCATTCGTTCTCGCAAAATCGGCCCGCCTCAGCCTACCGGAATTTCCGCTGAAACCTGCCATTCTTTTTCTTCCGGCAGCAGCGACTTCACGATGTCTTCCAGTTCGTGCGAGCTCTTCACGTTATCCGGATAGTTGTACGCGGACAGGTCAAACGTCAGCCCGTATTTCAGGCGCACGTCCTGCAAGCCTTCCTGCAGCCGCAGCGCGATGCGCTTGGCATTCAGCGTGTCTGTTTCCGGCAGCACGATGCCAAACAGATCGTCGGCCAGGTGATAGATGGAGTCGGTGGGGCGCAGCCGCTTGGCCATGGCCTTGGCGGCGTCGCTGAACGCGCCTTTCTCATCTTTCACCGCGGCCCGGGAAGTCGGATTCGCTTTCGCAAGCACAAGGCTCATGGTTTTCTCCATCGTAAGTGCGCGGCGGAATTCCATGCTCAGGCGGTCCCAGAAATGATTCAGGTCCGGCATGGAATTCAGCAAATCGGCGCTGGCCTGAATCTGCAGCGTCACGTTGCGCTCGAGTTCTGTAAGCAGGTGCTGCTTCAGCTTGGTGAAGGTGCGCTGGCGGTCGAACAGATACCCGACAAAGAGCATCGTCAGTGCGCAGAATCCGAAAAACGCTACGCGCATGGTCCACTTGTTGCCTTCGGGATGGACAAACACCAGCGGATACATGAACATGACCAGCCCGCCGGCAAGGATCAGCACAAAGACGGCGGAAAGAATGGTGAGTTGGAGATTGCGCCGTTCAAGGCGGTCCAGCTCCTGGCGATCAATCGTCGGCATCGGGGCACCTGTATCAGTGCGACAGACCCGCAGGGCGGGCTCCCGGAAATTCCCGGGGTTCTCCTAGGTTCCGTTCTGGGACGGCGATGCGCAATAGGCGCAGAGTACTGTAGTGATGAAAGAGACAGGGGGGCTTGCCGAGCGCCGCCATCTTGGCGGCAAGCCCTCTCCGCATGTACGCAGGTAGGAGCACGATACATCGGAACTCTGACGGGTGTAGAATGCGGGATTGGAATCCTTATTCGATGTCCGCACATCTAAGGATTGTGGGACCTGGAACCGAGGGTAGTGCTATGAAAAAGGGAATTTTGGTTCGAGTTGTTTTGGTTGTCGCGGGGATAGTCGCGCCTGGTTGGCTGCCGCAGATGGCGCTTGCTCAGCATGGAGGAGGGCATGGCGGAGGCGGCGGAGGTTTTCACGGAGGCGGCGGGGGCGGCGGCTTTCACGGCGGCGGAGGATTCTCCGGCGGGGGCCACTCTGGATTTAGCGGCGGGCACTCCTATGGCGGGTATCGTGGCGGTGGCGGCTATGGCGGTCGCGGGTTTTACGGCGGCCGCGGCGGATATGGCTGGGGCGGCCGGGGTTACGGTTGGGGCGGCAGAGGTTGGGGCTATGGCGGCTATGGCTGGCGCGGAAGAGGCTGGGGTTGGGGCTGGGGATTTGGCTTCGGCTGGCCGTATTGGGGTTATGGCTGGGGATATCCGTATGGCTACTACGGTTACAGCCCGTATTACGCGCCCTACTCTTATTCGTATCCGTCAGACGGTTACTCCCAGGACTACATAGGGGACTATCCGCCGGATCCATCGGACTACGACGACGGGCGGAATTACAACAACCGGCCGAACTACAACAACCGGCCGGACTACAACAACGCGCCGAATTCCAACCGGCCGCCGCAGTATAACTATCGGAAAAACGCCGCCCCGCCGGCGAATCCGAACGCGCAGCCAGAACCCAATCCTCCCAATCAAAACGATCCGGCGGGATCCGGGAGGCCATCGGCGCCGACAGGCCCGGTGAACATGAATTACAAGAGCGGAACCGCGGAGAATTTTGCCCCGCGTCCGCGGGTGCTTTCCGTTGACCCGATGATGGCGACGCCGGCCAGTTATCGCGTGGCGCGGCCCAGGGCCGTTCGCGCTGCTGACGGTGGAGGCGCTGCCGCTCAATCGAATGCGCCGCTTGGTCCGGAAATGCGGCGCGCCATCGAGCGGTTGAGCAACATGCCGCCGTTCGCCCGCGAGCGAGAAATCGACACGGGCCGCTATCGCCAGTTTTCTGCCCAAGACAAGCAGATTCTGCGAAACGGCGAGTAAGCGGGAAGGAAGCGAAGAGCGGACCCACCGGATGCGAAAAGGTGCAAAGGGTAGGCCCCCCGCGTGGCGCGATTACTTCTGGCGGGTTTGTTTGCCTTCCATGATGAGGGCCATCGGGTCGGAGCCGCTGGCCATTTCAAATTTGTAGGTGGCCGTGTCGGGCGAAGTTTGCTTCATGGTGAAACGCCCGTGGACGGTTTTGTCGCCCATCGGGGAATCGTTCGTCCACGTCCAGGTGTCGCCCGTGACGGCGCCGCGGGAATAGACGTTTTCGCCCCAGTTGTTGGTTTCAAAATAAATGTAGGACTTCTGATAGTTGTCGTAGCTTAAGACGCTCATGGCTTTCAGTTGGCCGCCCATCATCGTGCCTTCGGTCTTGCAAGCGACGGCGAACTTGCCCGCAAACCACTCGCAAGTTTCGACGCCGGAATATTTTCCGCCGGGGCCAAACGGTGTGGCTTTGGCCTCTCCTTCGGAATTCCATTTCCCCACAAAGTAAGCGAGTTTTTCGTGTTCCGCCCCGGGTTTGGGCGGACCGGCGGGAGCCTGCGCGCGAAGAGCCGCGATCAAGATTGCGGCGGAAAGAACAAGCAATGAGAGACGAATAGGTTTGTTCATGAATTCCTCCATGCGGATTTTCGGCCGAGGAACGGGGCGGGAAACTTTGGGAATGCTAACACAACAATAAGGGCGAAGGTGGGGAGAAAACCTCAGGTGAAGACCCGAGAGAGAACTGTTACGGGGAATTAACAAAAAGAGTACCAGGAATTTACAGAAGAGGAATGAGAGAGAAACGGAGAAGGGCCAGTGTGGACCTCCCAGACCAAAAAATGGGAATGAGGAGGTAGTCCGCATGTCAGTAAAAAGATTTGCGTCCCAAGTGAGGCAAAGCGCTCGAGTGGGCCTTGCGTCGCTGGTGATGTTCGAGATGATCCTGGCGGGTCCGATGGCAGGCAGCGCGCAGGCGAAAGAGCATGACGGCGAGAGCGGGAAGCAGGCGCGCACGCCGATCAAGCACGTGATTGTGATCGTGGGGGAAAACCGCTCGTTTGACCATCTTTTCGCGACATACCAGCCGGCAAAGCGGGGAGAAACCGTCAATAATTTGTTGTCGGAAGGAATCGTCAACGCAGACGGAAAACCGGGCAGCAACTATGCTTCAGCACATCAATTTTCCGCGGTTGACAGTTCGACCTACGAAATCGCGCCCACGGGCAAAACGTTATACTCACCGCTGCCGGCGCCGCTGAACGGCGGACCGACCGACGTTTGCAAGAACAACGGAATCTGCACGCTGGGCGATGCGACGTCTTCAGAACAAGGCCTTGCCGAAGAGTACTACGCGTTTATGCTGACGGGCGGAACGGGATTGTCCGGCAAGGTGCCGGACTCGCGGATTTCCGGAGTGAGCGCAACGGCGCCGTATTCGACGCTGCTTCCGGGACCGTTCCAACTGACCAACGCGAACACAACGGACACCTTTCCGTATGACTCCTACGCGGCGAGCCCGGTTCACCGCTTCTACCAGATGTTCCAGCAGCTCGATTGTGATGCTTCCTACGTCTCCAAGAAGCATCCCGACGGCTGCCTTAAGGACCTCTTCGCGTGGACGGAAGTAACCGAGGGTGCTGGACAAAACGGCCAGCCACAACCGTCCAACTTCAGCACGGACTATTCGCCGACCGCTAAGACGACGGGCGAAGGTGCGACTTCGATGGGCTTCTACAACATGGCGCAGGGAGACGCGCCGTACACGAAGTATCTCGCAGACAACTATGCGTTGAGCGACAACTACCACCAGCCAGCCAAGGGCGGCACCGGATTGGACAGCATCATGCTGTTCTTCGGCGATGCGATCTGGTTCTACGATCCCAACAGCACCACGCCCTTCCTCCCGCCGCACAATGAACTGATCTGGACGGACAATCCGGCACTGGCGGGTACCGTGGATGAAGTCGAAAATCCCAATCCGCAGCCCGGAACCAACAACTACTGGATCGAGGACGGTTACGGCGGTGGCGGCGGCTTTGGCTTTCCCGGTGCTGTGTTTGGCGGCGGCAGCTATACGAACTGCTCGGACCCGGCTCAACCCGGCGTCCGGCCGATTCTGAACTATCTCGCCTCTCTGCCCCGGCCGATTAAGCCGAATTGCGATCCGGGCCACTACTACCTGCTGAACAACTATGCTCCCGGATACTTCAGCGATGGAACCGACGCCTACACCGACCACAGCACGAACAACACTCCCTTTACGATTCCGCCGACAACCCAGCGCAGCATCGGCGACGTGTTGATCGAGAATCACGTTTCCTGGAAGGGTTACAACGATCAGTGGGACGCCTATCTGAACGACAAGTATCAGTTGAACTACGGAGTCGTTGGCCCCAACAGCGATCAATACTGCAACATCTGCAACGGGTTCAACTACCAGACGCAAATCATGACCAACGCGCAAATCCTTAACAACAACCTGAAAGACGTGACGGACCTTTACGCCGATATCGCCAGCGGAAACCTGCCGGCCGTTTCGTTCGTGAAGCCCAGCGGCTGGGTGGACGGTCACCCGGCTTCTTCCAAGTGGGACCTGTTTGAAGGGTTCGCGAAAAAGGTCGTGGATGCGGTGCACTCCAATCCGGAACTGTGGGATACGACGGCCATCTTCATCACCGTGGATGAAGGCGGCGGCTACTTCGATTCCGGTTATGTGCAATCGTTGGATTACTTTGGCGACGGGACGCGCATCCCGCTGCTGGCGGTGTCCAAGTGGGCCAAGCCGGGCCACATCTCGCACTCCTACACGGACCACGTTTCGGTCCTGAAGTTCATCGAGCGGAACTGGAACCTGCCGGCCATCAGCGGACGCAGCCGCGACAACCTGCCCAATCCGAAGGCCGATGGTGACAACCCATACGTGCCGACAAATACGCCGGCAATCGGCGACTTGTTCGACCTGTTCGATTTCGGTGGGGGTCACGACCGGCAATAAGCGAAGCAACGAGGTAGTGAAGTAAGGAAGTAAAGATGTAAAGAAGCAATGAAACAAAAACCTCCGGCGTTGAGTAATCACGCCGGAGGTTTTTTGATTGATGGTTGCGAATAGTTGCGTGGCTAGAAGGGAACGGACGCGTCGCGGATCGAGAACAGGATCAGGGAACATTCCTTGGTGTAGATGGAGCAACTGAGAGTTCCCTTACGCAGCACGCGGACGGCCGTCTCGTCGGGAAAGGACTGCGAGTATTTTGCGGCTGCGATATCGGCGACAGCATTGTGAAGTTCTTCGGCGCCAGAGGAGAAGATGACGTTGTCCACCTTCGGACCGTTCACTAAGGAGAGGACAATCTGGGCGGAGCGGGAATTCCCCTTGAGTTTGGTGTGAAACGGAATCTTGAAAAGGCGAATGTCGGAAAGAAGCAAGGAGCCTTCCGACGATGCCGCTTGGAGGGAGTTCTGCCCTGTACGCAGTTTTATGGAGGCTTTCAGACGACCCCATTGGGAGGTCAGCTTCTCGTAGGTTTCGCCCTGAGCGCCGCCGGCTAGCGCCATGATGCAGACAGGAGCGGCTTTCCGGGATTCGCCGAGCTTCTCATAGACCTCCACCAGGTGCTCGCCGATCACCGGATTCTGGGAAAGTTGCCATGCGGCCTCCATATATTTTTGGGCTTCGGAGAGTTGATTCCGGCGGAAGTAGATCCAGCCGAGGGTATCCCATGCCGCCGAAAGCTGGGGCATGAGCTGAAAATCGGCGGGCTCGGCCTCGTCGGCTGAAATGGCCATAGTTTTCCGAGCAAGGCCGTTGACCGCTTGCCTGGAATAATCCAGCGCTTCGCTGGGATGAATACCGGCTTCGTCCAGATCCCAGGCGATATCGTTCAAGATGCTGGGCTCCGGATTTTGTTCGACAGCCTTTTGAAAACGAGCGAAGGCTTTCTCCTTGTCCTTCAGGGCCAGATACATCTTTCCGTACAAATAATTCACGGAAGATGGGCTGTCAGGATTGGCCGCTTCTGCCTTGTCGAGAATCGCCCGCGCTTTTTCGGGTTGCTTGTTGTTGAGATAGGCCAGCACAAGACGACTGCGGGCCTGTTCATTGTCAGGATTGGATGCGACGAATTGCTCCATTCGGGAGATCAGATAATCGGCGCTGCTGGGCTCGCCAAGGGATGCCGGCGGCGCCCCGGGCGGTTGTGAGGCCTCGGCAGGGAAATCTCCCTTCACGAAGATATAGCGGTTGGGAGTTTCCCGAACGGTTTTGGAGAATTCATCAAAGGAGGCGCGCTCTGCACCGGGAATCTCCCGGCTGGTCAGGCGAAGGTGAAGAGTTCCGTGAACGATGTTCGAATGCTCCGTCGAATAGGTGGCCGTGAATGTTCCGAAACTTGGCCTGCGATTCACGGAGTCGGGAAGGACAGCCGTGAAGCCCTTGGGCAAAGCGATGGTTGCTTCGAAAGTGATGTCCTGTTGAGTCCCGACCGGCAGAGGATCTTTGGAAGCCTTTTGTTCTTCGGTCAACTCGTTCAGGTAGAAGTAGGGAGCGGGAAGCGTAATGCGGCGGTTCTTCCATTCGGGGTAATCAGTGCGGTGATAGGTGAAAGTCAGGAGAAACGTTTTGGAAGTGTCCCCGGGTTCGGTGACGTAGATGTCGCTGACCGTTCCCCCAAATCCCATGCCCCGGACGAGATTTTGTGTAAGTTCCTGCCAGTTGTTCTGCGGCGTCGCGCGGAACGTACTGCGAAGAAGGACTTCGGCGTCGCCGTGCTCTTCGATGGAGAATTTTGCGTCCAGGGTGCCCTTGCTATCGATCGATCCGTTGATGTGCACAACCTCGGCGTCGGAAACAAGCGGGTCGGCCGGGGTAGCGACAAGGCGAGCCGGAGCGTTCGCTGGAATCACCAGCGCCTGACGGTCGCGGAGATTGGACAAGAGCAGGCCGTAGGGCGCCACCTCCGGAGTGGTGTCCAAAAAGAGAAAAGTCTCACCGCGGGGAATCGCGGTGATCACGTGATCAAAAAGTTCGGGCGACGAAAACGTTGGGTCGAGGCGATATTTCGAGCTGATTAACGCCGGATACGCGGGAATACCGACGGCCTGAAGCAGGGCGGCGAAAAGAGTGTGTTTGTCCTTGCAGTCTCCGTAGCGGTTCGCCAGGACATCGGACGCCCGGTGGGGAGAATAGCGGCCCAAGCCAAGATCCACGCCGATATAGCGAAACCGCGTGGAAACAAACTCATAGATGGCTTGAATTTTTTCATCTTCCGTCGATTTGCCTTTGGTGAGATCTTCGGCACGCGACCGAATTTCCGGCGTGACCACCAGCTTCGGTTGCTGGAGGGAGTTGTACCAGGCACCGACGCTTTCCCAGGAAGGAAACGAGGAGATCTGGATTTCAGGCGGTTCTGCACCATGAAAATCCTTTTCCCACGCGGGAATTTTCGAGGTCTCAGGCTTTTGCAAGGTGGACTTTTGGAACGAATAGAAAGTGCGCCCTCCGTCGTCCCAGGTCGCGGGGTCCAGGTGAGCCGATCGGATTTTCACGGGGACGCCCGCGGGCACGGAAACCTCAAGTATCTGCTTGAGACAAATGCCTTCACTAAAAAAGGAACTATCAAACCAGAAATACCCCGGAGCGATGGGGTCGTGAATCGTCCAGCGCAGCTTGACTTCGAGAACGTCGCCAACGGAAAGGGATTTGATGGCGACGTGCTTTTCACGCTGGTCGGTGTACATCGGGGCCTGGCGGCTGACGGCGGAGTCGAGTTCCTGCACGTCAGAGGGCGGCGTATTCACAATCGTGCCATCCGATTTCAAAACTCTGGCGTAGACCACATCGAGAGACTCAAAAGCCGATTGGTAGGGGTAGGCGAGCAGGCCGAGCTCCCGCACCGCGGATTCCGACTGGACCCTGACGCGCACGGACAGTTCGCGCTGCCCTTTTCCATCCGCCTCATAACGCATTTTGTTCTCAATCAACTCAAACACATAGGGTTCTTTGTCGAAGGAGTGTGCCTCTGAGGGGGCGACCGCCTGCGGCGGCGAGGTTGCCGGAGGTGTCCGAGCCAGGAGTTGAAAAGAGGCACAGTATAAGAGCAGAAGAAAACCAAACGACCAACGATTAGGCATGCGGAGATGACCCCGGAAATACGACCCGATAGTAACGCAGATTCCAACTACTTGGGAGTCAGGAGTTTGGCGGCGTTTCGCGGGCGCAGATGCGGGCCCGATATAAATTAGATACTTAACAAGACGGTTAGTATGCCCGTAGGCTCGGAGTGTGATGGAGCTCTAGAAGCTTCCCTCTCTTGGCTGGCGATGAGGATGACGCCGGGCATAGCGGCCCGGGCTGTCTGCGCGATTGCTGCGCGAGTTCGGGTCGCTGGCGGTTGGGAATCCGAGCAGCGGAACCTGCTGGCGGAAGGCGGGCTAAGCAGTTCACAGAAAACGAGTTACGAGTTTTTAAACATGGCTGAACCAAGGCCGATTGACGACATCGTGAAACGCAGCGGGTTGAATTCGAGCGTAGTTCTGGCTACGCTGGTTCTCTTCTGAGAGGAAAGGGATGGTGCGGCAGATCCCCGGCAGGCAGTTCCGCAAGGTGTTGTTGTAAATAGAGGAGTTAAACCGTTGTAGCCGGAAGAATGCACCCAAAGGGCGTTTGGGAGCATCATTTCGAAGCGTAAGAAACCGCCGAGCAGGGTATATATTAAGGTAGCGAGAAGGACACAGACCGCCCCGGTAGGCCTTCCAAACGCATCATCACAGGTTACAAAGGAACTCATGGCACGTTCATTGGTCATCGTCGAGTCGCCGGCAAAGGCGAAGACGATCAATAAGTATCTCGGGAAGAATTACACAGTGAAGGCTTCGATCGGCCACGTGATGGATTTGCCGACGAAGACGATAGGGATTCGTCTGCCCATCAGCGAAAAGGAAATCAACGCCCAGAAGAAAAAGAAGAAACGCAAGCGCGGGGGGAAGTCCGCGGCGCCCAAACCGCCGCTGAAACCCATCTATCTGGACGACGCCAAGATTTTCGAGCCCACGTTGCAGGTAATCCCCGGGAAGGGGAAGGTGATTAACGACTTGCGGAAGAGCGCGGCTACGGCGGACGCCGTATACCTCGCAGGCGACCCGGACCGCGAAGGCGAGGCGATTTCCGCCCACCTGGCGATGGTGCTTTCAAAGCCGGCAAAGTTTCTGATCCCCGAGGACGAGGACGACACAAAGAACGGTAAGAAAGACGGGGAGAAGGACGCGAAGGAAGCAGAAGCTGCGGCGGTAGCCTTGAAGAAGGGCGGCAAAGGGAGATTTGCGAAGAAGGCTGTCGAGAAGGACAAGATTGAGATCGAGCCGATCGATCCAAAAAAGATTTTCCGGGTAACGTTCAACGAGATTACTCCCAAGGCGATACGCGCGGCGTTTGAGAAGCCGAGGCAGGTGGACTCGCAACTGGTGGACGCGCAGCAGGCGCGGCGCGTGCTGGACCGCATCGTCGGCTACAAGATTTCGCCGCTTCTCTGGGACAAGGTGCGGCGGGGGTTGAGCGCGGGGCGCGTGCAGACCGTGGCGTTGCGGCTGATTGTGGAGCGCGAGCAGGCGATTCGCGCGTTCGTGCCCGAGGAGTACTGGACCATCCACGCGATGCTGGACGCGGGCGAGCCGCCGATTTTCGAGGCGCGGCTGACCAAGCATAAGGGCGAGGACATTGAGGTAGGGAATCAGGAAAGAGCGGACGCGATCGTCCGGGCGGTGAGCAACGCCAGGTGGGAAGTGGCCAGTGTCACGCTGAAGGAAAAGCGGAGGAACGCGCCGCCGCCGTTCACGACCTCCAAGCTGCAGCAGGCCGCCTACAACCGGTTGCGATATACGGCGAAGCGCACGATGGCGCTGGCGCAACGGCTGTATGAGGGCGTGGAATTGGGGGCAGAAGGCTCGGTCGCGCTGATTACCTACATGCGCACGGATTCGGTGCAGGTATCAAACGATGCGCTCGATCAGGTGCGGGAACTGATCCCCGAGCGGTTCGGAAGCGCTTACCTGCCGGAAAAGCCGAATTTCTACAAGTCGAAGAAGGATGCGCAAGGAGCGCACGAAGCGATTCGTCCGACCGAGGTTTCGCGGACGCCGGAGGACGTGCGGAAATATCTGGAGGACGACGTCTTCAAGCTGTACCAGTTGATCTGGCAGAGGTTCGTGGCTTCGCAGATGCTGCCCGCGGTTTCCGATCAGACGACGATCGATATCAACGCGGGCGAGTACACGTTCCGGACCACTGGCTCGATTATGAAGTTCGACGGATTCCTGAAGGTGTACCAGATTCCGGTGGCCGGCGCGGATCGCGAGGACGACGAGAAGGACGACGAGGGAGAAGGCAAGGCGCTGCCTCGGGTGACCGAGGGGCAGATTTTGAAGCTCGAATCCATCAAGCCGGAGCAGCATTTTACCGAGCCGCCGCCGCGGTATACGGAAGCGACGCTCGTCAAGGAGCTCGAAGAGGACGGAATCGGGCGGCCGTCCACGTATGCTTCGATCATTTCGACGATTGTCGAGCGCGAGTATGTGAAGAAGGATCAGGGGCGGTTCACGCCGACGATGCTGGGCGAGCGTGTGTGCGTGCTTCTGATCAAGAGCTTTGAAGACGTATTCGATGTGAAGTTCACGGCGCGGCTGGAAGAAGAGCTGGACGAAATTGAAGAAGGCAAGCTGCCGTGGCGGGAATCGGTGAAGGAGTTCTGGGAGAAATTCGTCGTGGACCTCGATAAGGCCGGCGATGAAATGGTTTCCTACAAGGCGGGCATCCCGACGGGGAAGAAGTGCGAGAAGTGCGGGCAGGGTGAATTGCTGGAGCGCATCAGCCGGCACGGATTTTTCCTCGGATGTTCGCGGTATCCGGAATGCGATTTCATTCAGGACATGTCCGAAGAGATTCCAGAAGACGCCGAGAACAAGGTTGAATACTGCGAAAACTGCGGCAAGGAAATGGCCCTGAAACGCGGGCGATTCGGCGCATTTCTGGCTTGCACCGGGTATCCGGATTGCAAGACGACCCGGCGCCTGGTGGCCGGGACGCGGATCGCGCACCAGCCGGACGAGCCGCTGGACGAAAAGTGCCCGCTGGACGGAAACGGGCTGGTGAAGAAGCACGGGCGCTTCGGGGAATTCATCGGCTGCTCGGGATATCCGAAGTGCAAGTACACGCGGCCGATCACCATGGGCATCAAGTGCCCGAAGTGCAATGAAGGCGAATTTGTGAAGCGCGGGAGCATGGGGAAGGGCGGGCGCGGACGATTCCGCGTGTTCTATGGCTGCTCGCGTTACCCGGATTGCGATTTCACGACGCCGTTCATGCCGATGGCGGAGCCGTGCCCGAAGTGCGGTGCGCCGTTCATCGTGGAAAAGAAAACCAAGATCGGCACGGTGCGCGCGTGCCTTAAAGAAGGATGCGACTGGGAAAAGCTGGCGCCGGAAGAAAAGCCGGTGGAAAAATCCGTGGCGACGCCCGCCGAAGAGCCGGCGCCGGTCGGCGTGAAGGGCTGAGGCCCCTGGCCGGCAGTTGAAGAGAGAGCCTGAGCTATTTAGAAACATCCCCGGCAGGAAAACCAACCGCGCGCGGAAGTGTATCTATACTTTAGTGAGTAAACGCGGGGCGGAATGAAACCGACGATTCAGAAATATATGCAATACATGCGTTCGGTGCGGAATTCTTCGCCGCACACGCTGGTGAATTACAGCAGTGACCTGGACCAGTTCGTGGCGTTCCTGACCCCGCCGGGAACGGAAACGCCGAAGCTCGGACAGGTGGACCATCACATGATTCGGGAATATGTGGCCCACCTGCATGATACCGGGCTGGAGAAGAGTTCGATTGCGCGGAAGCTGGCGGCTCTGCGATCGTTCTTCAAATATTGCGTGCGCGAGGGCCGGCTCGCTGAAAATCCGGCGCGGCTGGTGGCTACGCCGAAACTGCCGAAACGCGTGCCGGCAGTGCTCTCCGCGGAAGAGATGAACGGATTTCTGGACCAGCTTGCGGGGACCGGGAAAACTGCTGAAAGAAGCCGGATACGGACGAGCGAGCGGAATCCGAGCGGGCTTCGGGCGGCAAAGCCTCCGGTGGTTCCGCGCGGGATGCCCCCTGGAATTCAGGAAGATGGCCTGCTGCTGCTGAGGGATCGCGCGATTCTGGAATTGCTGTATGCGGCGGGGTTGCGAGTGAGTGAACTGACCGGGCTGAAGCTGGCGGATATGGACCAGAAGGATCAAATGCTGCGGGTGCGCGGGAAGGGCAACAAGGAGCGCATCGTGCCGTACGGGGAAAAGGCGGCGCAGGCGCTCAGAGCGTATTGGCCGGTGCGAGATTCGCTGCTTGGGGAAATCAGGGGGGCGGGGCGCGGGGCCTACACGGATGCTGTATTCCTGAATTATCGGGGCGACCGGCTGACGGGGCGGAGCATCGGAAGGATTGTGAAGAAATATGTAAAGCTGGTGAACGTGAACTGGGATTTGCACCCGCACTCGTTGCGGCATGCGTTTGCGACCCACCTCTTGGCTGACGGAGCGGATTTGCGGGCGATTCAGGAGTTGCTGGGGCACCAATCGCTTTCGACGACGCAAAAATATACCCATGCCTCGATACGGCAACTGATGGATATTTACGATAAGGCGCATCCGCACGCTTGAGGCCGGTCCTAGAAAACACGTGGGCCGGGCTGAAGCCCGGCTCCCCCGGGGAAACGCCGGATTCTGGTGTACCCTTCGAGTTTCGTTGTCACATCCTACTGGAATCATAGGAAACTGGTGGATGGGTGTCTCTGGGAGAGCCGAATGAAATGGAGTTGGGGATGCGTACTGGCGGGTTTGATTGTCTTCGGACTTGGCGCAGCGAAAACCGCGAAAGCGCAGGACAACTACGAGATTCAGGTGTACGGGGCGGATACGGTCGATCCCGGGCACACGATGGTGGAGTTGCATAACAACTTCACATTTGAGGGATCGAAAACCGCGCGGGACGGGATGTACCCCACCAATCACCAGTGGCATGAAACCATCGAAATCACTCATGGATTCAACGACTGGTTCGAAGTCGGGTTTTATATTTTTACCGCCGCGCAAAACGGGCACGGGTGGGACTGGGTGGGCGACCACATTCGGCCGCGCGTGCGGGTACCAAAGAAATGGAACTGGCCGGTGGGGGTAAGTATTTCGCAGGAGTTTGGCTACCAGCGCGCGCAGTTTTCGCCGGACACCTGGACGTACGAACTGCGGCCGATTGTGGATAAGCAGTTGGGGCGGTGGTACCTGTCGTTCAACCCAACGTTCGACAAGTCGTTCCACGGCCCGAGCCAGAACCAGGATTTCGTATTCTCGCCCAATTTCAAGGTGAGCTACGACATTACCAAGAAAATCGCCGGCGGCGTGGAGTATTACGGCTCGCTGGGACCGGTAACGGGATTCGATCCAGTGGCGCAGCAGCAACAGCAGATTATTCCCTCGATCGACCTGAACTTGTCCGAGAAGTGGGAGTTCAATTTTGGTGTGGGCGTGGGTGTGACCAAGGCCACGGACCATTTGCTGGCGAAGATGATCCTGGGCTATCGCTTTGATTTTTAGCTGAGGTTGAAGAACGAAAGTGGTTGAGAAAGACACGTTGGACGGGATTGCCGCGCCAAAAGTGATTACGTCGGATGCTCAAAACGAGCGGTGTCTTGCGGTATTACTGGAGCTTGAGAAGAGAGAGCGCCACACAGAGTGCGAAAGAAAAAGAATTTGCGGAGCTTCTCGCCGAGCTAATCGAAGCGTACCTAGACGAGCACTACCTGACTCGCGCCGCCAGCTAGGTGGAAGTGCTTGTACACTTGATGGAGGCGAACTGCCTTAAACAAAAGGACTTAGCTCCATTTTTTGGCTCGGCAAGTGCGGTTTCCGGAGTGCTTCTGGGCAAGCGGGAGTTTGAATAACGACGAGATAGAGCGATTGGGCAAGCGGTTTGGCGTTTCCCCTGCGGCTTTCTTCCAGCGCATCTGGCAAGCCACCGAGGACGACTCAATGCCCAAACTCAGCGATTCCGTGAACGGAGCATTGCGAACCTTCTCATTCTGGTTAGCCAATGGAACTGTTGGGTACCCGCTACTTGAAGGTATCGACTATTCCTGCATTTTTGCTGAGCCGAGGGCGCTGGAACTAACGTATGCGATTTTTGCGAACGTGCTCAGGTTTGATGAGAATGGGCAAGTTCTCAATACCAAGCATGCAGAGAAGAGAGCCGCTCAGTGGATCCGATCGTATGTCAATAAGAATTACATTGTTGACCCATCATTCAAGGAATGGGAAGTTTGTTTCTAAGGTCCCCCGCCGCTTCAAGATTTATCTCCGGATGCGGGGTAGAGCTAAAATGCGATGAGAGGGGTATCAGAATGTTGCGTTGACGGTGCGGCAAGTTGGCAAGTATAATTATGGTTTGCCTAGAGGCTTTGGAGGAGAGATGTACGCCGTTATACAGACCGGGGGAAAGCAATATCGTGTCGCACCGGGCGACACCATCCGCATTGAGCGGGTCAAGGGTGATGTGGGCGAGCAGGTGAAATTCGGGACCGTGCTGGCGGTACACACTGATGACAAGAAGGTTATGGCGGGGTCGGATGCGTCAAGCGCCAGCGTCACGGGAAAGATCGTGGAGCAGGGCCGGGCGAAGAAGCTCACCGTTCTGAAGTTCAAGAAGACCAACCAGTACAAGATTCAGCGGGGCCACCGGCAGAACTACACGGCCGTGCAGGTCAGCGAGATCAAGCTGTAAATTTACGCGGGTTTCAAGTGGCCGATCTGAAGATCGGCTACTACATTGGGCTGGCCGGGCTAAAGCCAGGCGCCTAGATGGAGGAATTGAGTCATGGCACATAAGAAGGGCGGCGGTTCGTCCACAAACGGGCGCGATTCACACGGGCAGAGGCTGGGCGTAAAGCGGTTCGGCGGGCAGTTGGTGAACGCGGGCACGATCCTGATCCGGCAGCGCGGCACGAGGCATCAGCCGGGCGTGAACGTGGCCAAGGGCAAGGACGACACGCTGTTTGCGCTAGTGCGGGGCTACGTGAAGTTTGAGGACAAGGGTAACCGGGGACGCTTTATCAGCGTGACGCCGGCGGCGGCAGAAGCTAAGGCCGCGAACTAAGTCCAAAAGCATTCGAAGCGGCCCCGGCGCGAGTCGGGGCCTTTTTGTCTTTATGGGCGGCGGAAGAATAAGAGAGTCGGATTTAACGCAGAGCACAGAGAGATCGGACAGAGTCAGCAGAGAAGAGTGAAGAATGCTTGTTGATGAAGCGAAAATTTCGGTGAAGGCGGGGGATGGCGGGAACGGCTGCGTGGCGTTCCGGCGGGAGAAGTATGTGCCGCGGGGCGGACCTTCGGGCGGGGACGGCGGGCGCGGTGGCAGCATTTACCTCGAAGCGAATCCGAACGACAACACGCTGTTGCGTTACCGCTACAACCGGGAGTTCAAAGCGGACCGCGGGCGGCACGGCGAAGGTTCGAACTGCTCGGGCGTGTCTGGCGACGATACGATTTTGCAGGTACCGGTGGGCACGCTGGTTTTTGACGCGACGGGAAATGTCCTGCTGGCGGATTTGAAGCGGCCGGGCCAGCGGCTGCTGGTGGCGCAAGGTGGCCGGGGCGGGCGCGGCAATCAGCATTTCGCGAAGCCGTGGCACCAGGCGCCGCGGGAGAAGGAAGAAGGCGAGCTCGGGGAAGAACGGAATTTACGGCTGGAGCTGAAGTTGCTGGCCGACGTAGGCCTCGTGGGTTTTCCGAATGCGGGGAAGTCCACGCTGATTTCGGTGATCAGCGCGGCGCGGCCGAAGATTGCGAATTATCCTTTCACAACACTGGAGCCAAACTTGGGCGTGGTGAACGCCGACGGGGGCACGGGCGGGCACGGAACAGAGCTGGGCCGGACGTTTGTGGTAGCGGATCTGCCTGGATTGATCGAGGGCGCTAGCCACGGCGCTGGATTGGGAATTCGCTTTTTGCGGCACGTGGAGCGGACTCGGTTGCTAGTCCACCTGATTGACACGAGCGACATGGCGGAGATGGACCCGGTGAAGGCGTTCGAGATTATCGAGGGCGAGCTCGGAGCGTTCAGCGAAAAATTGCTGGAAAAACCGATGATCGTCCTGGCGACGAAACTAGATGCGACGACCGACCGGGCGAAGCTCGAGGAGTTGCAGAAATTCTGTAAGAAAAAGAGATTGGAATTTCACGCGATTTCGGCGGCGGCCGGCGAAGGCGTGAAGGAGCTGGTGCGAGGCATTGCCGACGCGCTCGATAAGATTCCGAAGGAAACGCTCGAAGACGAAGAGGAAGTAAATGAGGTTAATGAGGTACAGCATGAAGCGGGCGGGGAAGTGTTAAACGAGCAGGAAAATTTTGAGGAATGATGCGGGTCCCGGAAGCAGGATTTCGTGAGAGAATTGGGTTGGGGAACATCCGGGAGGCAGGTTGACGACAGCGCAGGCTAACCGTACGGCGGCGAAACACCATCCACGACGAATTGCAATTTTTGGCGGCTCGTTTGACCCCATCCATTCTGGGCACCTGGCTGTCGCCCGGGCAGCCGACCGGCGATTCAATTTTGACGAACTACATTTCATCGCCGCCAGCCGTCCACCGCATAAACTGAAGCAGCATCTGGCGCCGTTTCCGCACCGCTTTGCGATGGTGGCGCTGGCGGCGACGGAGCATCCGCATTTCGTGCCGTCGCTGGCGGAGGCGGGCGAAGACTTCAGCGGGACGCAGTTGCAATATTCGGTCGATACGGTGCGGTATTTCCGCCATGCGTACCACGGCCAGGGTGACCGAATTTTTTTCATCATCGGCGCGGATGCGTTTCTGGATATTCCGACGTGGAAGGAATATGAAACACTGCTGGGGCTTTGCGATTTCGTGATTGCGAACCGGCCGGGAATCCGGTTGGAGGCGCTTCGGCTGGTTATTCCGCCTGACCTGCACGGGCGGCGGGACTCGAAGCGGGAGAAGGAAGAGGAGACCGTCGCGCACGGAACGCCGATTGTGGCGCGGCTGGATAAAACGACGGTGTACCTGCTGGAAAACGTGGCCAGCGAAGTGAGCGCAACCGATATTCGGCGGAGGGCGAGCCGCGGGCAATCGATTCACGGCCTGGTCTCCGCGCGAGTGGAAGAATACATTTTGAAACAGAGGTTGTACCGGTGAAATTTGAAAAACTGCCGAAGGGCGTGCGACTGGCTGTCGAAGCGGCGCAGGAGAAAAAGGCGGGCGCGATCACCGTGCTGGACCTGAGCGGCTTGAGCGCATTCACGGAATATTTCGTGATCTGCACGGGATACAGCACGCCGCAGCTGCAGGCGATCTGCTCCGAGGTGGAGGACGCACTCTACAAGGAGATGAAGCGTTCGCCGGAGCACCGCGAAGGGCGGCGGTCGGCGGAATGGGCGCTGCTGGATTTTGGCGGATTTATCGTGCACGTGTTCGGTGAGCAGGCCCGGCGTTTTTATGATTTGGAAAGGTTGTGGCGGCAGGCGCCGTCGCTGGTCCTGCCGGACGAACCGGAAGTGAGCCGGCGGACGCAGCTTTCGGAAAAGGCGGGATAGCTGAGTCTCCGAGAAAAGCAGCGGATTGCTTCCTGGCGCACCAACCACGAACCCTGTCATTTTGAGTCCATCCGGTGAGGATGGGCGACGAACCTCAATTTAAACATCCAGTACCAACTTTAGGTTGAGGTCCTTCGGTCCGCAAAAAACGCGGTCCTCGGGATGACAAATTCGAGCTGCGGCGCGTCCTGAGCGCAGGAATGGAAGTCGTAAAAAGGCGAAACTTGAAGGTGCCGGATGAAGATTTGCCTGCTGATGCTGGGGAAGACGCGGCGGCCGGAAATGGTTTCGGCGCTGGGCGATTATGTGAAGCGCATTTCGCGGTCCTGTCCGGTTGAGATCTTTGAGGCGCGGGATGCGACAGCCGCGCTGAAGAAGCTGGACGGAAATCGCGCGGGGACCAGGGTGCTGCTCGATGCCGGTGGGAAGGCACATGAATCGGCGGCGTTTGCGAAATGGCTGGGGGAGCAGCGGGACCGCGGGATACGCGAGGTGATTTTTGTGTGTGGGGATGCGGATGGGTTTCCAGATAGCCTGCGGGAGCGTGTGAAACAGAGACTTTCGCTGAGCGCGATGACGTATTCGCATGAGCTGGCGCGCGTGATGCTGGCGGAGCAGATTTACCGGGCGTTTGCGATTTTGGCAGGGAGTCCGTACCCCAAATAGGCGGCGCGCCTGCTTGTTGGCTAGTTGTCTGTGTGGCAGGTGCGTTTTAGGGCGTTCCCCGGGATGATGTGCCACCATAACAATTATGTCGATACGCATTGCGCCGGACAGGGAACAGCCTTCGGCAGCGATTGAAATTTCCCTGGAAAAGCCTCTGCCGGACTACGATCTGGAGCAGGTCGAACAGCCGACTCCGCGGGACATTGACGCGCTGCTGGTGTCGCAGGGATTTCGCGACCTGGTGGACGACGCGCGGGGCGTGCTGACGGAGTTGATGTGCAATCCGCCGGCATTGCCGAACTACACGCATCTGGTGGACCTGGGGCTTTCGCACGTTCCCGATTTTGAGATTACTCAGCTTACGGGCGCGATATGCCCTTCAGACGACGGAGCCTACCGGCCGGGCTTGTGGATCGTTTTGAAAGACAAAAAATCGCCGGCGAAGCAGTCATTGGGTGAAGTGGCGCTCGAGCATGCGCGCGTGATCATCGAAACTTTTGCTAAACGACTCGGAATTTGATGCCGGCCTTCTCCGTTTTTCGAGTTCGCTCTTCACAGACGCAATTCCGGCGCCGCAACTTGACGTTTCTGGCGCAACTCCGCAGACTTGATTAATCCACACGAAATTGCCTGCTTCATCGGGAAACGGAGTTATGCCGGAAGGAAAAGGATTGCTGATCGTTTACACCGGGCCGGGCAAAGGCAAGACGACTTGCGCGCTGGGCACGGCGTTTCGTGCGGTGGGGCAGGGGCTGCGCGTTCTGATGGTGCAGTTCATCAAGGGCTCATGGCACTATGGCGAGCTGGATGCCGCGAAAATGCTGGGCGACGACAGGTTTGAAATACGGCCGATGGGACGTGGCTTCGTGAAAATCGGCGGCGCGGAGACGGACCCGGAGGACATCCGGATGGCGGAAGAGTGCTGGGAATCGGGCCGCGCGGCGATTTACAGCGGCACCTACGATCTGGTGGTGCTGGACGAAATTAATTACACGATCAGCTACAAGATGCTGGACGCGGAGAAAGTGGTGGAGGCTCTCGCGGGGCGGCCTGAGCAGGTGCATGTGATCTGTACCGGACGAAACGCACATCCGAAGCTGGTCGCGGCAGCGGACCTGGTGACGGAAATGAAGGAAGTGAAACACCCGTATACGAAGGGTATACTGGCGCAGCGGGGGATTGATTATTAGGGGGCAAGCGTTACGCCCGAGAGATCATTGCCGGATATCAGCATTTGACGATCAGTAATCAGGAAGCGAGAAAGAAACTAGAGACTCAGAACCAAGGACCAATTACTTTTCATGTCGTGGTTTAAGCGAGACAAAAAATCGATTGACCAGGTGACCCCGCCGGAAGAGCGCCGGGTCCGCACGGAAGGGCTGTGGATGAAGTGCGAGTCCTGCCGCGCGATCGTGTTCCGGAAGGACCTGGAAGAGAACCTGTTTGTTTGCCCGAAGTGCCAGTTTCATTTCCGGGTGAACGCGAAAAAGCGGCTGGAGCTGCTTTTTGACGGCAAGTGGACGGAGCACGACGCGGGAATGGTTTCGACCGACCCGCTGAAATTTGTGGACACCAAGCCGTATTCCAGGCGGCTCAAAGAGGCGCAGAAAAAACTGGGGATGAACGACGCGGTGGTCACTGCTGAAGGGCAATTGAACGGCCGGCCGGTGATCTGCTGCGCGATGGAATTTGGATTTATCGGCGGTTCGATGGGTGCGGTGGTCGGAGAAAAAGTGACGCGGGCGATTGAGATGGCCATGGAGACTCGACAGCCGCTGATTGTGGTGTCGTGCTCGGGCGGCGCGCGCATGATGGAAGGCACCATCAGCCTAATGCAGTTGGCGAAAGTTTCCGCTGCGCTGGCGCGGCTGGACGAGGAAAAGTTGCCGTACATTTCGGTACTGACGGACCCGACGACCGGCGGCGTGACCGCGAGCTTTGCGATGCTTGGTGATTTGAATATTGCGGAGCCGGGGGCGTTGATTGGCTTTGCGGGACCTCGGGTAATCGAGCAGACTATCCGTCAGAAATTGCCGGAAGGTTTTCAACGCTCGGAATTCCTGCTGGAGCATGGATTCCTGGACGCCGTGGTGCACCGCAAGGACATGAAGGGCTTCATCTCCAGCGCGATCGACCTGCTGACCTCCTGAAATGAATTACCAAAGCGCGGTCCGCTATCTGCTTTCTTTGGGCCGCGAACTGGCGGCGCCTACACAGGCGGCCGCGGCCAAATTCAATCTCGAAAACATAACTATATTGCTCGAGCGGCTGGGCCGGCCGGACCGCGCGTATCCGTGTGTCCATATTGCGGGAACCAACGGGAAGGGGTCGACCGCGGCGTTTCTGGAAAAGATTTTGCGTGAGGCGGGATTCCGCACCGGCCTGAACACTTCTCCACATCTGGAGCGCATCAACGAGCGGATCCGCATTTCCGGGAAAGAGATTGCCGACGAGCGGTTCGCGGAGGTATTCACTCGCATTCATCTGGTGATCGAGGAGTTGCTTGCCGAGGGGAAACTGCGGGCGCATCCGACGTACTTTGAGTGCGTGACCGCGCTCGCGTTTGAGGCGTTTGCTCGGGAGCGCGTGGACTTTGCTGTGATCGAGGTGGGGCTGGGCGGGCGGCTGGACGCCACGAATGTGGTGACGCCCATCGTCTCCATCATCACTCGCATCGATTTTGATCATGAGAATTACCTGGGGCATTCATTGCGGGAGATTGCCGGGGAGAAGGCGGGTATTTTGAAGGCGCAAGTGCCCGCGGTGTTCGCACTGCAACCGCGCGAGGCGCGCCAGGTGCTGCTCGAGCGCGCGGCGGAACTTCGTTGCCCGATGGTGGAGACGGGCGAAGCGTATCGCCTGGAAGGCGAGGAAATCAAAGACGGCTGTGCGTGGGCCACGGCGGTGGAGATCGCGAGCGGAACCAGATACTTGCTGAAGCCAGGACTTGCCGGGCGATTTCAGCTGCAAAATGCCCTGAACGCCGTTGCGGCTGCGCGTGTTTTGCAGGGCCGCAACTATCGCGTCTCCGACGAACAGATTGTGACCGGCATTCGAACGACCAAATGGCCCGGGCGGCTCGAACGCCTGCAGACCCAGCCAGACGTTTATCTGGACGGAGCGCACAATCCGGGCGCGGCGCGGGAGTTGGCGCACTTCCTGGGAGAAAATTTTACGGGGCGCAAGGTGTATCTGATTTTTGGGGCGATGCGCGACAAAGCGGTGGACGAGGTGACCGGCATGCTTTTTTCACACGCGCATGAAGTGATTTTTACGCAGCCAGGTACGCCGCGGGCGGTCAGCGCCCGGCAGCTTGCGGAGATGGCCAGTGACCACGCGAAGAAATTTGTGGTGATCGAGGACGCACAGCAGGCGCTGGAATCCGCGCTAGCGAAAGCGGGGCCGGACGACGTCATTCTTATTACCGGCTCACTGTATCTGGTGGGCGAATTGCGACATGCATGGAATGCGCGCAGAAAAGTCGCATCGCGATAGAAAAGGCCGTAGAATAGGGCTTCTTCGAGGTTGCTGCCGGCCACGCGGCCGGCGTTCTGTTTTGTAGGAGCAGAAAATTGCCAGGGCGAAGATGGAACGCTTGAAGGGAAACATGACTGCCGCAGGCGAAAAATCAGGAGAACCGCTGGTGGGAATTATCATGGGCTCCGCCTCCGATTGGGAGACGATGGAGCGCACCGCGAACACGTTGCGGGAGTTGGGCGTGCCGTACGAGACGCGCGTTGTCTCGGCGCACCGCACGCCGGACCTGCTTTTTGATTACGCCTCGGCCGCCGAGAAGCGCGGGATCGAGGTGATCATCGCCGGCGCGGGCGGCGCGGCGCACCTTCCGGGAATGGCCGCGTCAAAGACGGTCCTGCCGGTACTGGGAGTGCCGGTGGAATCGAAGGCCCTGAAGGGATTGGATTCGCTGCTTTCGATCGCGCAGATGCCGGGAGGAATTCCCGTGGGCACGCTGGCAATCGGAAAAGCCGGCGCGATCAACGCGGCGCTGCTGGCTGCGGCGATCCTGGGGAACAAGCACCCGGCGATTCGTGAATCTCTGCGCGCGTTTCGAATTCGGCAGACCAAGAAAGTTCTCGCTCAACCTGATCCGGCCGCGGCGGCACGGAACGCGTTGAAGGCAGTGCACGCCGAACTCTCCGTGAAGAAAAAGAAATGACCATCGGCATCTTGGGCGGCGGACAACTCGGCTACATGCTGGCGCTGGCCGGTTATCCGCTCGGGCTGCATTTCCGCTTTCTGGATCCTTCACCGGAAGCGCCGGTCGGCCGCATCGCCAATCGAGTCACCGCCGATTTCAACGATGCGCTGGCGCTCGAAAAGTTTTCACACGGACTGGAAGTGGTGACTTACGAATTTGAGAATGTGCCGGTGGCGGCGGCGAAGTTTCTGGCCGAACGCGTGCCGGTATACCCACCGGCGGTGGCGCTCGAAGAGGCGCAGGAGCGTCTGCGGGAAAAGCGGCTGTTCCGCAGGCTGGGGATTCCAACGACGGAATTTGCGGAGATTGGAAAGCGGGAGGATCTGGACGCGGCCGTACGTCAGGTTGGTCTGCCATCGATGCTGAAGACTTGCCGGATGGGCTACGACGGGAAAGGGCAGTGGCTGCTGCAGACGGCGGAAGAGGTCGGGAAGCTACGGCCAGAATTGCCGGATGTTCCGATGATTCTGGAAAAATTTGTGCCTTTCACGCGGGAACTCTCGATCCTGGGCGTGCGGGGGCGCGGCGGGGAGATGGCATTCTACCCGCTGATTCTGAATCACCATCGGGGCGGAATCCTGCGGTTGTCGCTGGCTCCCGCGCCAGATTTGACGGCAAGCCTGCAGCAGGAAGCGGAGCACGCGGCGCAGAAGGTGCTTGAAGCCCTCGACTATGTTGGCGCCTTGTGCATCGAGTTTTTCGAGGTTGGCGGGCGATTGCTGGCGAATGAGATGGCGCCGCGGGTTCATAATTCCGGCCACTGGACGATTGAGGGAGCGGTGACCAGCCAGTTCGAAAATCATTTGCGCGCCATTCTGGGGATGCCGCTGGGCTCGACGGCCGCGGTGGGCGTTTCCGCGATGATCAACCTGATCGGCGAAATCCCGGAAAGCGCGGAAGTGCTGAACGTTTCGAACGCGCACTTGCATCTCTATGGCAAAGAGCCGCGCGCGGGGAGAAAGCTGGGACACGTTACGGTGCGAGCGGATCATCCAGAGAAGCTAGAGCAGCGATTGATTGCGCTTCCGGATTTCTTTCGCCGGCCTGAGTATTGTTTGGAAAAGGCTTTGCCCGAATTCCTTGCCAAGCGCGCCTAGATTGCCGCGGACGGCACGTACGGGAGAGCAACCGGGGAGGGCCGGGCAAGCCCGGCCCTCCCCCGGAAAAGTGGAGCGTCAGGATAGCGAGCGAGGCGGGAATTACTGATTCAGGAACGGAATGATTTTTGATGGTGGTGGTGGCGGAACGGATTTTAGGAAATTGTAGATCTCGCCGAGATCCTCGTTGGAGACTACTTTCGCGGTGTATGGCGGCATCTGGCCGGTGGGTTCGCGGGCGTAGCTGACAAAGGCGGAAAGCGGAATTTGCGGCGGGCCGAGGCGTGTTCCTCCCGTCGAAGTGGAACCCTGACCGAGATAGCCGTGGCATTCGTAACAACCGTTCCTCACAAACAGGCGCTGGCCGTTGCTCGGATTCGCAGCCGCCGCGGGCTCTTGCTTCGCTAGCGGCGTCAGCGTTTGCAGAAACGCGTATACATCCGCCAGGTCGGAGTCAGAGGCCTTGTCGCTGCCAAACGGCGGCATCACGTTTTTGGGTCTGCGAACCAGTTGAATGAAGGCTGGAAGAGCCAGCGAAGTGGAAGCGATTCGCGGCACGCCGCCAGATTGTCCCGTCCCCGAAACACCCTCGCCTTCCGAGCCGTGGCATTTCCTGCAGCCTAGATTTTCAAAAACAGTTTTTCCTTTCTTCGCATTACCCGTCGAAACTTTCCTTGCTTGCTCCTGGCCGGGGGCCGCGCGCGCTTCATTGGCCTGCCTGGAAAACGCCAGGGCCAGAATCGCGGCCACAATCGCAATATAGCTGCGGAGTTTTTCTGCCTTCATCATCCATCCTCTAGCGTGGCTGCGTGTGCACGTCCACCAGCGCCGGCTCGCCGCGTTTGACGACTTCGAGCGACCGGCCGATGGCCGGCCCAAGATCCTTGGGATCGGAAATCGGGCCTTCGGCATACAAGCCCAGCCCTTGTGCAAGCTTCGCGTAGTCTATGCCGGGATCGTCAATGGTGGTGCCGATCGTCGCGCGGTCCACGCCGCGGCTGTGGCGGTCGGCCATGATCTGCACCTGCATTACTTCCTGATGATAAGCGCGATTGTTGTGCATGATGGTGAGCAGCGGAATGCGGTGGTGCGCGGCAGTCCAGAGAACTCCCGGCGCGTACATCAGGTCGCCGTCGCACTGGATGTTTACAGAGACCCGGCCATGCTTCTTGTTCGCGAGAGCCGCGCCAACCGCGGCCGGCGCGCCATAGCCGATGCCGTAGCCGCCCGAGCCGCCGATGAACTGGTAATACTTGTCGAAGGTCCACAGCTTGGTGGGCCAGCGGCTGACAAAATTGATGGTGGAGACGAGCGACCAATCTTCGCCCTTGATCTGCGCCCACAGTTCCGCACAAAGGCGAGCGGTGCTGATCGGGCTGGCATCCCACGCATACGTGGCCGCTTCGCGCGCATTTTGCAGGGTTTGCTGATGCGCAGCGGCCAGCCTCGCGCCGCGTTGCTCTAACGCACTCTTCTGGGATGCGGGAAGCTGTTGCTTAACGGCTTCGATCAAGAGGGGAAGCGTGGCCTGGGCATCGGCGGCAATGTCGAGATTCACTTCGGAATATCGCTGGAAATTCTGATAATTGCTTTTGAAAAACAAGCCGGTGGAGCTGATGCTGATCAACTTGGCGCCGGGCTTGGTAATCGGCCGCGAAGTGCGCTCCATCTGGTCGCGGTAGGAATGAATGGCGCCCCAGAAGTCGGCCAGTTCGAGGCCGAGAATCACATCGGCGTTCGAAATCTCTTCCCGCGCCCGCCAGGTCTGGTTGAGCGGGTGGCGAGTGGGAAAATTCATTCTGCCGCCCATGTCCACGACCGGGGCTTCCAATGCCTGGGCGAGTTCCACAAGGAGCGCCATGCCTGCCGCGGTGCGCGCAGCGCGGTCAACGATCAAGACAGGATTTTCCGCGGCAATCAGCAAGCGCGCGGCTTCCGCGACTGCGGCGGAGTCTCCTTGCGGAGGCGTGGCCAAAGCGAGGCTGGGTATCCTCAGCCTGGCATCGGCGGGGATGGGATTTTCCTGCAACTCGCCGTCGGCAATCAGCACCACCGGCATCATCGGTGGAGTCATGGCAATTTTGTAAGCGCGCACGGCCGACTCGGCAAATTGCGGCAGCGAAACGGGCAGGTCGTCCCATTTGGTGTAGTCGCGAAGCAGGGCAGCGGCATCCTGCACGCTGTGCGTCCATTCGACAGGAGGCATTCGCTTCGTGGCATCAATAATGTTTCCGCCGATTACGATGAGGGGAACATAGTCGCAATACGCGTTATAGACAGCCATCGAGGCATGCTGCAGGCCGACCGTGCCGTGTGCGAAAACCAGCAGCGGCTGGCCTTCGATCTTCGCGTAGCCGTGCGCCATGCCCACGGCGGATTCTTCATGGAGACAGGTGATAAATTCTGGATTTTTGTTTCCGCCGTAGTTGATGACCGATTCGTGCAACCCGCGAAAACTGGAGCCGGGATTCGAGCAGACGTACTCGATACCGAGCGACTTGATGACGTCAACCATGAAGTCAGAGCCGGTGCGGTCGGCGGTGAGAACTTCGGCGCGCGACGGAGTTCCAACTTCGGCTGCCGGAGACATCGCCGGTGGCGGAGATGCGCCGCGTTCCGGAGCCGGTTGCTTCTTGGGCGTGGTTGGCGCGGCCGCGAGTGCCGCCGCTCCCGCGGCAGCGTTGCGCAGAAAATCGCGGCGAGCTATGCCAGTGTTTTTCAGTTCTGCCATGTGCAGGACCCTTTTCGTGGGACAACTTCTATCACACGTCCGGGCCTCTGGCCAGCGAGAAGCAGGGAATTACACCTGCAGGACGTCGCCTTCGCGTGCAACGAGTTCGTACAGGACGGGGTTGACGAAAAAACCGAGCAGCAAGCGGGAGAGAAGTCCCGCGACAACGACGATGGCGAAAGGCTTTTGCGTGTCGCTGCCGACGCCCGTGGACATGGCGGCGGGAAGAAGTCCGAGGCAGGCCACGAGCGCGGTCATCATGATCGGGCGGAGCCGGAGGAGAGAGGCTTCGAACGTGGCCTCGCGAACGTTTTTGCCTTCAAGACGCAGCTTGTTGATGTAGCTGACCAGAATGACGGCGGTTTCGACCGAGACGCCGAGGAGCGCGAGGAGCCCGAGCGCACTCGAAACGCTGAGCGGCGTGTGCGTGAGCTTCAGCGCAATCAAGGCGCCAACCGGCTCGGTGAGGACGACGCCCAAGGCGATCGTGATGGGGAATTTGAAATTGCCGTACAACGCGAAAAGAATCATGAAGATCAGGAAAATCGCAAGCGGGCCGATGATGAAGAGCTGTGCCTTGGCATCGAGCAATTCGCTGTACTCGCCGCCCCAATCGAGGCGATAGCCTTCAGGAAGGTTCACCTTGCTGGCGATGGCTTGCTGGCCGGAATTGACGATGCCTTCAAGATCCCGGCCTTCGATCGAAAACTGAATGCCGATGTAGCGCGAATTGTTTTCGCGATAGATGAAGGAGGCGCCGGTGGATTCCTTCAGAGTGGCGAGCTCGGAAAGAGGAATCTGCTGGCCCGCGGGAGCGGGAACGAGCAGGTTGCCGATTTCGCGCGCGTCGGAACGGAATTTCGGGTCCGCGCGCACGACAAGGTCGAATAATTTTTCTCCCTGAATCACCTGGGTGGCGGCCTGGCCGCCGACGGCGGCCTGCACGACCGCCTCGACGTCGGCCACGTTGATGCCAAAGCGCGCGATTTTGGCGCGATCGGCTTCGATGAGCAGGCTGGGCTGGCCGAGTTCTCGGACGACGGTGAGTTCCGTGAAACCCGGAGTTTTGTCGAGGACATTCTTGATTTCGACGGCTTTTTTCTCGAGAACTCCGAGATCGGGGCCGAAGATTTTTACCGCCAGGGCACTCTTCAGGCCGGTGAGGGCTTCGTCGACGGCATCTTCGGCGGGCTGCGTGAAATTGAAGATCACGCCGGGGTAGGAGTCGAGCTTTTTCTCGAGGTCCCTGACCAGCTGCTCCTTCGTGTGGACGGAGGATTCCGACCATGACTTGTCGTTATACGGCTTCAATCCAACGTAAAATTCGCAGTTGAAAAAACCCGTGGGATCGGTGCCGTCGTCGGGCCGGCCGAGTTCCGAGCCAGTGACCGTGACCATCGGATACTTGATGAGCAGGTCGCGGACCTGCGGAGCAAACTTCGCCGCTTCCTCGAACGAAATCGTGTAGGGCATGGTGGCGCGAACCCATACTGCGCCTTCGTCGAGATGGGGGAGAAATTCGCCGCCGATCAGGGGCACCAGCAAAAGCGTGGCGCAGAAAATCGCCATTGCCACGATCAGAGTGACCGCGGGATGATTCAGGCACCACTCGAGGCGACCCGCGTATTGATCGCGAATCCAGTTGTAGACAGGATTCTGCTTTTCTTTCACGCCCCTCTTGAACCAGTAGGAAGCCAGCACCGGAACGACCGTGAGTGTCAGAACGAGGGCGCAGATGAGCGCGAACCCCATGGTGTCCGCCATCGGATGGAAAAGTTTCGCCGCGGGGCCGGTGAGCGCATAGATGGGCAGGTAGCCCGCGATTATGACGGCGACAGAATAGAAGATCGGGCGGTCGACGTCGCGCGCGGCGGCGAGGATGACGTCGGTCAATCTGTATTCTCGACCGTGGCGCAGGCCGAGTTCACGGTAGATGTTTTCGACCATGACGATGGTGCCGTCAATGATGATGCCGAAATCGATCGCGCCGATGGAAAGCAGATTCGCGGCTTCGCCCGTCAGGTTGAGGAAAATGAAAGCGAAGAGCAGGGCAAGAGGAATGGTCAGCGCGGTGATGATGGCCGCGCGGAAGCTCACCAGGAAAAAAATCAGGACGATCAGGACGAGAACCATGCCGCGAAGCAGGTTTCCCTCGACGGTATCCGTGGTGATGCGGACGAGATCGCTGCGGTCATAGTAGGGGCGGACTTTTACGTCGGGGGGCAGAAGCGTTTTGTTGATCTCTTCGGTTTTTTTCTCGACGCCTTCCAGAACGTTTTGGGTCTGCTCGCCGCGGCGCATCAGGATCACGCCTTCGACGGCGTCGTCATCCTTCTTTTGCTTGGTCTGGAAGCCAAAGATGCCGAGTCGCGGGGCGTGGCCGATTTCCACTCGGCCAATATCCCTGATGCGGATCGGCACGCCGCTGGAACTTCCGACCACAACTTCGCCGATGTCTTCGGTGCTCTTCACCAGGCCGAGGCCGCGCACGTAATAAAACTGCCCGCCCTGGCTGTAAAAGCCGCCGCCGGTGTTTGAATTGTTGGCGTTCAGCGCGGCGACCACCTGCACCACCGGCAGGTGATAGTTGTAAAGCTTCACGGGATCGAGCAGGACGTGATACTCCATCGTGGGCCCGCCAAAACCGGAATCGTCCGCCACGCCTGGCACGCTTTTGTACGCCCGCTCGATGATCCAGTTTTCGTAGGTGTGCAACTCCATCGGGGAGCGGTCCGGGCTCTCGAGAACGTAGCGGTAAACCAGACCGCTGGGGCTGAACAGCGGCGCCATGCTCGGCATGACACCCTGCGGCAGGGTGGCATCGCTGATGCGCTGGAAAACAATTTGCCGGGCGAAATAGGAATCCACGCCTTCATCGAAGGTCAAGCGCACGTCGGAGAGGCCGTAGAGCGAGATCGAACGCATGACTTTAAGGCGCGGAGAGCCGTTCATCGCCAATTCGAGAGGCAGCGTTGTGAGGCGCTCGACTTCCTCCGCGGCGTGGCCCGGCCACTGGGTGATCAGTTCAACCATCGGCGGCGAGAGGTCTGGATACGCGTCCACCGGCATCTGGCGAAACGACCAGGCGCCCGCCACGGCGATCAATACCGTCAGCATCAGCACCAGGAAGCGCTGCTGAAGAGCAAATTGGACGATGCGATGAATCATCGAGAAGTCTCCGGAGCGCTCTTCCTAGTGCTGAATGGAATTCTTGAATTGCAAAAACAAGCTGCCGTCGCTGACGACTTTTTCAGATTCCCTCAAGCCGCTGGTAATCTGCGTGCGGCCCCTGGCGCTCTGGCTCAGGGTGACCAGGCGGCGCGCAAACTGGTTGGGGCCCACCTGCACGTAGAGGAACGGCTGATTTTCCGTATCGCGCAGGATGGCCGCGTCGGGAACGGTGATGGCGTCGGGGATGGAGCCGGCCTTGACGACCGCGGTCACGTACATGTCTTTCTTCAATCTCTTGCCGGGGTTTTCGGTGACGATGCGGGCTTGCAGCGTGCGCGTGTTTGGATCGAGCGCCGGCGCGAGGTAGGAAATTTTCCCGTGGAACAGTTCGGGGTAACTGTCGGTATTGATCTCCACGGTGTCGCCCGGATGCACGAAAGGCAGATCGCTCTGGTAGATGTTCACGAGGACCCATACGCTGTTGGTATTGGAAATCGTAAAGCACTGAGTGACGCCGGTCTGGAGAAGTTGCCCGGGGCCGACGAGGCGTTCCACGATTTCGCCGGTGACGGGCGCGAGGACGGGGCTTTCCGACGTGGGCTTGGCCGCATCTTTGATGAGGGATTCCGGGTCTTTAATGCCCAGCGCGTGCAAGGTGTCGGCGGAGGATTCCATGTCCGCGTGAGCCTGATTGTGATTTGCTTCCGCCTGTTCGAGATCGGCTTCGGCAATGGCGCCGTGTGCGAACAGATCCTGCGCGCGCGTATAGAGCTTGCCCGAAAGGTTATAGGCTTCGCGAGCTTTGATGTACGCCGAACGGGCTGCGGAGTAATCCGGGCTGGTGACGTTCAGGAGAGGCTGGCCCGCGTGGACGAATTGTCCGGGAGCGACCAGAATTTCATGAACCGGGCCGCCAATCGCGGCGAAGACGGGGGTGGTTTCGAATGCGTTGTAAGCGACCGCGCCGGCGAAGCGAAGGGTGCGCGGCAGCGGACCTTTTTCCGCGGGCACGATTTGCAGATGAGCCATTTGTTCAGTCGGCACGGCGAAAAGCTCGGCCGTGTCGGCCTTCGTTTCGCTGCCGGTAAATGAGGTCATCTTGGATTCGGGTTCGCCGGGGCCGCAGCCCGCCAGAGCGCCGGAGAAAGGCAGTGCGAACGCGATCATGAGGGAAAACGTGGTGCGGCTTGGCATGAAAAGCTTCATGGCAGATTCCTTGTGCCTACGGCCTGGCGCATCTGTTCGAGCGCGAGCATGTAACTCGCAAGCGCCTGGCGGTAGGCAAGCTGATTGGCGCGATAGGTGCGTTCAGAATCGAGATAGTCGAGAAGACTGGCGGCGCCTTTGCGATACGCGTATTCGCTGATATCGCGGGACTGCTTGGCTTGTTCGACGTAGCCACCCTGGTAGAGCTGAATGATCTGATCGTTGGTCTGCAGGTTGGCGAAGGCGGCGACGACGTCGGTGGAAACCTGCTGCGCGGTTTCGCTGGCTTGTTCTTGCGCCTGGGTAATTCCGGATTGCGCGCGGGCGATTTCTCCCTGATTCCGGTTGAAGATGGGCAGCGGCATGTTATAGAAAAACGAGCCGCTGCTGGCGCCGGCCGTGTGCGAGAAATCGAAGGTGCCGGTGATGTCCATCTTGCCGTTGGCCTTCTGCAGCGCAAGCTGGCTTTCGGCGGCGGTGACGGCCTGTTGGGCGGCGCGCAGGTCGGGCCGGTTCATGGCCGCGACATTCTTCAGCCCGACGAGGTCCGCATGCACCGGCTGGTAGTCGAGCGTTCCCTCGACGTCGTAATCATCGGGAACGGTCTCGAATCCCAGCAACTGGCGCAAAGCGGCCAGGCTCTGCAGCCTGGCCAATTTGGCGGCGGAGACGTCCGTCTGGAATTGCAGCAATTGCAGATTGATCTTCAGGAAGTCGCCTTCGCTGATGTCGCCCACGCGAAAGCGTTCCTTGCTGATGTCCACGGTCTTCTGGAAGCTGTCGAGGTCCTGCTGCGCGAATTGAAGGGTGGACTCGGCAAGGAGCACGTCCAGGAATTGCTGGCTGACATTGAAGACCAGTTGACGCTCGCTGTCGGAAACGAGCGAGCGCACGACGGCCGTCTGGTCTTTCGCGGCGCGCAGGCGGTGCTGGCGTTTCCTGCCGCGCTCGAAGAGGTAGCCGATGCCGGCGTCGAACTGGGCGGACTGGTCGAGGTAGTCGGCAGTGAGCTGGTTGGGCTGGAAGATGGGCAGGAACTGCGCGTCGAGCCCCAGCGTGGGATTCGGGCGAAGGTTCGCGGTGATTTCCTCCGCCAGGCTTTGCTGGATGGTGGAGCGCAGTGCCTGCAATGCGTGGTTGTGCTGGAGCGCCAGGCGGATAGCGTCGTCCAGGGAAATATGTGTCCCACCGGATGCGGCCGATGCCGGCCGCGCAGGCGCAGCGCTCTGCTGGGCGGCAGCGAATACTGGCGCTAGGAGCAACGCCAAAACCAAAAGCCTTACTTGCCTCAAGGGATGACTCCTCGCGCGTCACGGCGGGCGTAACGCACGACAACGGTGATCGAGAGATTGGGGCCCGGTGGGGAATTGCTAGGCGGCAGGAGGCCCGCGAGGTGCGATGCTGCGGGGAACCACAACTGGAACGGAAACCGCTACGCCAGAGACTTCCAGCCGGTTAATCGCGGGCGCCATCTCCACGATCAGGGAAGGAGTGGCGACGGCCGTACCCGCGGCGGAGCAGATCGGGCACACGTGCGAATCGATCGTTCGAGAGTTCACATCCACGCAACAATGCAATTGCGCCGCCAGAAGGATGGCTCCGAGGAGTAAAAACAGGACGTAGGCCTGCTCTGATTTGCTTCGCATTTCGCGGGATTTTGTGAGTTTGAGAACACCACGATGGTACAACGTTTGGCGCGCCCGCGCCGCCGCTCATTGAGGTCTTCGTTTTGTTACTATACGGCCCTATAGTATATGCATGGCACACACCACCAAAGACAGAAAGAAACTCCTGCTCCGTGTTCGCCGCATTCAAGGACAAGTCGAATCGCTCGAGCGCGCCTTGAGCGAGGACCATGAATGTTTCGAGATCCTTCAGTTAGTGGCTGCCTGCCGGGGTGCATTGAACGGTTTGATGGCGGAATTGGTCGAGGGTCACGTGAGGTTTCATGTGCTCGATCCGAACAACGGCAAGAATTCCGAGCAGGCCGCCGCCGCGGAAGAGTTGATTGAGATCGTAAGAACCTACTTGAAATAGATCGAGAAATTCGAGCGCCGTCTGAAGCGCAATGGGTCCCTTGATGTCGGACCGTGAGATGAACATGGACGTGAAATCCGGGGACGCTTTCGCCTCACCGGTGGAGGGCAAATGCGCCCGGCACCGTTGAGCGCCCTCGCGGGGGAGGCTGTGATCACGCGCTGAAGGAACAAGGCGGAGAACATGACTGCACACTCGACTGGCGCGAAATGGCCCGGATTGCCTTCGTTGCGGTGGCGGAGGGACAGACGTGCGCAGGAAAGCGCGAACGTGGTGTTGATCGGGAGCGATCACTTGAAGCTTGTCGAAACCGTGCAAATCGCCCGGCGCTGCCATCAGACGATCATGCAGAACTTCGCCGGCCGGCTGATCGCGACAGTATTGGTGCGGGCATGGCGGCCTTTGGTTTTGAGAATAAAAACCAGCTCCGATGACACATGGATGAATGCAGCAAGGACGGCCTGAGAAATTCGCAGGACTACGGGAAGCGACGTCTACCACGCCGGCAGGGCGAGGTTGACACCTCTCGCCGCCGTGGCGGATAGTGCCGCTGTCGGAGGTTGCCTCATGACCGCGGCCCAGTGGAACCTTTCGCGTCGAAGTCTGCTCAAAGTCCTCGGATTGGCTGGCGGCGGCCTGGCCGCCGGCGGATGGCCCCGGGACGGTGCGGCGATGGCTCAGGGCCCGCCGCGCACCACGGCACTTGAGACATTCACCGGGCCCGGAGCGAACCCGCACTGGAATTCCGTCGGCCCCTATCTGAGCGAGCCGCAGAAAGCGCCGCTGATTCTGCTGACGGACCGCCCCGTGCAACTTGAAACGCCACGCCACTATTTCCGGACAGCTTTCACGCCCAACGAGGCTTTCTACGTGCGATGGCACCTGGAAGGAATTCCCAATCGCGTGGACCTCGAGCAGTGGAAATTGCAGGTGGCAGGGAACGTGAAGAAATCGCTGGCGCTGAGCCTTTCTGACCTGACCGACAAGTTCAAGCCGGTTTCCGTTGCGACGGTCAGCCAGTGTTCCGGCAACAGCCGCAGCCGCATGCAGCCTCGCGTGCCGGGGGCGCAGTGGGGAAATGGCGCGATGGGGAACGCGCTGTGGACCGGCGTGCGCCTGCGCGAAATCCTGGACCTGGCCGGCGTGAAGAACGGGTCCCTCGAATTGCAGTTTCAAGGGCTCGAAACGGGGCCAGGGCCGGCGGGATCCGGCTCGAATCTTTTTCTCAAATCACTCGAACTCGCGAATCCCGTGGTGGATGAGTGCATCGTCGCGTACCTGATGAACGGTGAACCGCTCCCAATGTTGAATGGATTTCCGGCGCGCCTCGTCGTCCCCGGATACTTTGCGACCTACTGGACGAAATGCCTGACGTGGATTCGTGTGCTGGACGCGCCAGACGAGAATTACTGGATGAAGACGGCCTACCGGGCACCCGATACGCCAGGCGGCAACACCAGTCCGGAACAGGTGAAAGCAGGCCAAGTGAAAACAGTTCCGCTCGAGAGATTTCCGGTGCGATCGTTTCTCATCTCTCCCGATGGATCCTCCAAAATCCCCGCTGGGCTGAGCGTGACGCTGCGGGGGATTGCGTTCAGCGGCTATGGCCGCGTGAACCGGGTGGAAATTTCAGAGGATGGCGGCAAGACGTGGGCGGATGCAACTCTCGGAGAGGACCATGGCGCATATTCTTTCCGCACCTGGGAAGCCCCGTGGAAAGCGAAAACCCCGGGACGTTATTCACTGGCGGTGCGCGCGACCGACGAAAAAAACAATGCGCAACCTGACGAGCCGGTCTGGAATCCCGGAGGATACCTTTGGAACCGCATCGAGCGGCAGGAACTGGTGGTCGGACATGCCAGCTAAGGGGAAAACCACGATGAAGACGAGGGCCTTGCCGATTTTTGTGGTGGCGTCGTGTGTCGCCATAGCAGCGGGCGTTGTCTGCGCCGACTTCAAAAAGGGTTACTACTCGCCCGATCCGCTCGGCAGCATCCAGCAAGCGGCTCCCGCCGCGCTTCCACCGGATGCCGGGTATGAAGTTTCCTCTTATCCTGTCCCCACCTTGGAGCTTGCCCCAGGTGATGGCCGCCAGGACGTCCAGATTTATTGCAACACCTGCCACAGCCCGCGCTACATCACCATGCAGCCGCCGCTCCCCGCTGCCACGTGGGAAGCCGAGGTGATCAAAATGAACAAGGCATATGGTGCGGGGATCCCGGAAGACACCTCACGCAAGATCGTAGCGTACCTGCAAGCCCATTTCACTCCGGAGAACCGGAAGCCCTAAGCGAGTTGTATTCACACCAGGCGAAAACTGCAGCGCGATCCGGAGTTAGATAAGAGCGTTTATCTGGCGATTAAAGGCAGCGCGGCCAAGAAAGCATGCGATTCAGCGGATAACGTCTGCACCGCCGCTGAGAAAATCGTAGTGATTTGCTCCGGGCACGTCTACGATGCGCACGCCGCCAGGAGCGTTGAGAAGATTTTTCTTCCACCGAAAGATATATGCTTGAGTTGCGGTACCGAGCTTGCATCCCGTAACTCCTCACGACGTTCTTAGTCGTTTTACGAGATGTTACGCCAGATCAGGACAGACCATTGGTAAGTTGGACAATTGGAAACTGCCCGAGTGTCCCCGGCGGGGCTGGTTGCCGCAAGCTTTGCCTGGATGCTACGATGCTGGGTTCCATGAGTCCCAATGGTCCCAACCGGCCCCGCATTGGCATCCCCTGGCGCAGTTCAGAAGAAGGCCAGGGCAGCCTGATTCCCTGGGGCGGCAAGAACCGTTATTACGCCGATGCCGTCAATCGCGCCGGGGGCGAGCCGGTGGAGCTGTCTCTAGCCGATTCCGAGCGCTTGAAGGCCCTCCTGCCCACGCTCGACGGCTTTGTGCTGCCCGGCAGCCCGGCGGACGTGGAGCCTCGGGAATACGGCCACAGCAATGCCGGGAAGTCGGAGCCCGCCGACCTGCCGAGAGAGCGGACAGACCGGGCGATCCTGGACCATGCCTTTGCCGAGAAGAAGCCGGTTCTGGCGATCTGTTATGGATGCCAGCTTTTGAACGTGTATCTGGGGGGGACGCTGATCCAGGACCTCCGGGACGAAACAGGGACGGGCCTGCCGCACCGCCGGAAGGACTTGACGCCGGAACCCAAGGAAGATCCCGTTCACCCAGCTCGATTTGAGCCCGGGAGCCGTTTGGCGGCGCTCGCAGGGGCGTCCGAAGCGGTGGTCAACAGTTCACATCACCAGGCGATCCAGCAGCCAGGGCGGCAGTTGAAAATCACCGGGCACGCGCCGGACGGAATTGTTGAAAGCGTGGAATGGACCGGGGATGCGAACTGGGTAACCGGTGTGCAGTGGCACCCGGAACGCATGGAAGGCGACCCGCTGGCCGAGCGATTATTCTCGGAATTCGTCGGCGCGGCTCGGGCGGTCCACAAGATCCCTGCAGGAAAGCCTTAAGGGGACCGAACCAACCTAGAGAACGAGTTTAGGAATCAGACTATGGGGGAATCATGATTTCACTGGCGGGGAAAGCGGCACTGATTACTGGGGGCTCGCGCGGTATTGGAGCGGCCGCGGTCAAATTGTTTGCTCAGGCCGGCGCGGACGTGGTGTTCAGCTACAACTCGGCCAAGGAAGCGGCGAAGCAAGTCGAACAGGAAGCCGCGAAACACGGTACCCGGGTGGAAGCTTTCAAAGCGGACGTGGGCAAGCACGATGACAATCGCAAGCTGGTGGAGCACACCATCAAGCGCCTGGGGCGGCTGGACATCCTGGTGCCGAACGCCGGCGTGTGGAACCTGGAAGATCTGCCCATCGAGAAAATGTCCGAGAAGCAGTGGGACGACATGATTCGGGTCAACCTGAAGAGCGTGTACTCGGTGATTCACTTCGGGGTGCCGCACATGATCAAGCAGAAGAGCGGGAAGATTATCCCGATCAGTTCCACGGCGGGGCAACGCGGCGAATCGCTCCATACCCATTATGGCGCTTCAAAAGGCGGCATCATCAGCTTGACCAAAGGGCTGGCCACGGAACTGGCGCGGCATGGAATTCTTGTGAACAGCGTGGCACCCGGGTGGGTGGCGACGGATATGTCGAACCCGGTGCTGGATTCAAAAGCGGGACAAAAGATGGCCGCGTCTGTGATCGCACTCGGAAGGGCCGCAACTCCCGAGGAGATTGCCGGGCCGATGCTGTTCCTGGCTTCGGACCTTTCGAATTTCATGACCGGTGAAATTTTGAATGTCAACGGAGGGTCCGTGCTGTGTGGTTAAGTCGGAAAACTTACCGGGCGTGGCTGGCGATGGCGATGCTCTTGGTGCCACTGGCGGTGCTCGGGCAGAATCCGGACATGATTGCGCCGGAGGCCAGCGAAGCCAAGGCCAAGCAAATACTGAACCAACTGATTCAGGGCCTGGGCGGACCGGCGTACCTGGACATGAGAGAACGCCAGTGCGATGGGCGCCGGGCGGCGATCGGCCACAATGGAGCGCTGGCGGGTTACGTGCAGTTCAAGGATTCCTGGGAGTTCCCAGACAAGAATCGCACCGACTATACAGCACACGGACGAAACACGCTTTTGGGCTACATGATCGGCGTCCAGGAACTCGATTTGTCGCACGGCGGACTGGTGATCACCCTCTTCAGCGGCGAGCACGGCTGGACGATGGACCGCGGCGGGGTCTCGGAAATGCCAGAGGATACGGTAGCGGAGTTTCAGCAAGCCGTGCAGCGCAGTTCGGAGAATCTGCTGCGCCTGGGTCTGAAGGATGCGGATCTCGGATTCCGGTGGGGCGGGCGGGACACCGTGGATTTGCGAGAAGTGGATTGGGTGGAGATTTCCGACCAGGAGCAGCGCTTGTACCGGCTCGCGGTGGACCGCTCGAGTCATCTGCTGGTTCGCAGTGTTGTTCGTGTGAAAGACGAAAACACCGGCCAGCAGCGCGAAGACGTCACGATTTTCACGAATTACCAGCCAAGGGGAGGCGTCGAGGTGCCGATGCAGGTCACCCGGGAACGCGACGGCCGGCGCATCGCCCAGGTTTTCTACGACAGCTGCCAGATTAATCCGCCCCTTCCCGCGGATTATTTCACCCGGGAGGCCCTGGTCCAGCGATTCAAAGAGACCGGGGGCAAAAAGCCGAAGTAACTCAATCTGTAACAGCCGTCAAAAATGAGGCCCGGCGGGGCGTCTTGGGTTTATCATTTTTCAAAACGCTCTGGCTGAAGTTTCAGGTCGCCCGAGGGGCTTAGTGTCTGTGTATTAGCCAGAAGAGCAGCCTCTATCTGGCGGGCGGGAACCCTGCTAAGTTAAAGGGTCCCAGCCAATCAGTGGAAATGCGACCGTGCCCGAGGCGGTGCTACGGACGGTTGTCATGGCGGGCTGCAGGATCGGACGAAAATGAGATCAGGGCGGGCTTCCGGCTTCAGCCTCACGGAACTTGTCGTGGCCATGGCGATGGCCATGATTCTGATGGCCGTCGGCTTGCCCTATTTCCTGCACGCCTACCGGTTCTATCAACTGAGCAACGCCGCCACTCAGACGGCCGACATATTGCGATTGACGCGTTATGAAGCGATTCGCCAAAACAAACCGGTGGTTTGCGTAATTCAACCTGATTCTTCCGATCCTACGATGACCGACGCCTTCATGACCGATACCAGTGGAAAACAGCTGACCGGAGTGAATGCAAGGACCATCCTGCTGGGCCCCGCGGGGAATCTGGTCAGTGCAGGCTCGGTGCCCGGCGCCGGCGCCTTGCCCGTCGCCGCCCAACTTGGCGGCACTACGCCTGTAACCGTTTCCCCCAGCGGCGCAGCGGTTCGGTTCGATGCCCGCGGTGCGCTGTCCACGGGCAACATCATGGCGTTTTATCTCAACTCCAGCGTGGCCCCGGAAGCCGGCTTTCGCGCAGTGTTGTTAATGCCCGCCGGCTCCATTCAGATCTGGACCGGGGATTCTGGCGGCAACTGGCAGCAAGTGCGATGAGACTTCGCGTGCATTCCGATGCGACGCCCATGGCGGCTGCCCATCCGGGCGGCGAGCGCGGCTTTACGCTCATCGAAATGCTGATCGCCACGGTCATTATTGTGATCGGCCTGGTGGCCGTGGCCCAGTTGGTTCCAACTTCGATGATGCTAAATGCCAACAACCGGAGCGACGGCTCCGCCCTGGTGATCGCTCAAAGGCAAATGGAAGCGCTCCGTTCACTTCCCCTTGCTGCCAAAACGTTCACCGACCCGCTCGGAACTACCTGCCCGCTCGGCACCACCTGCTATATCGGGGACCCCAGCCAGCCGGGACAAGTCGTCGGCAGTCCGCTCTTCAACAACACGCCGGTCATTGATTACGCCCAGCCGCTGGTCAGCGGCTACGGTTTCACCTACACCGATCCCAACGATCCTACCGGCGCAGTCAACGATGTTCGCTGGGCGGTGGTCACCATCAACAACGGCTCCAACACCGGCAAGCGCATCATCGTCGGGGCTTTCCGCCGTGGTATGAAATCGCCGAGCTTTCCAATCTCTCTCGACACCCTGGTGTCCAAATGAGGGCCGCCGCGACGCCACATGCGCGCGGGTTCACGATTTTGGAGCTGATGATTGCCATGGCCATTTTCATGGTGATTTGCGGGGCCATGTTCGGATTGCTGCAGCTCTCGCAGCAGAAATACTCGAGCGAAACGCAACTATCGGGTGCGTTCCAGGAAACCCGGTTGGCCATTGACCAGATTGTGCGCGATTTCAGTGCCTCTGGTTATCCGGCGGTCAGCATGTTCTCGAAGATACCGGCGGATTCTTCCCAGTATGCGCTGAGCCCGGTGGCTTGGGATCCGAACTATCCGGCCACTTTTTGTTTGGTGGGGACTGCCGGCGGCGGCACCTGCCAGACGCCGGGGGATTTTGATTTGATTGTGGAATCGGATTTGGGCGGTGGGGTGAGCTGGGTTCGTTACCAGTTGATCGGTACGACGCTCTACCGCGCGGTGGTGGCCAAAACGGCGGCGGGAGATCCCGTGAATGCCACCTCCCCGGCAAGTGTGAGGGTGCCGTTCCTGACCAATGTAATGAACAACGTCATGAACACCTCCTCCGCCGGTCTACTCACCCAAATCAACGCCACCTATCCCTCGATGTTTCCGGGCGGCACACCGCAGCCGATTTTCAAGTACACCTGTAATAGTTCTGCCGGGCCGACGCCTTGCCCTCTGGCCGGAACCGACGGCGTGCCCGGTAACATCCGCGACGTGGACATCAATCTGATCGTGATGACCCGGCAGCCGGACTCGCAAACGCAGGTGCTGAAACTGGTCGAGTTGAATGGCCGCGGTCACCGCATGAATCCGTCGCGGTAAAGTGCTGTCAGGAATGATCGAATGACGAAGCGCCAAGAAAAATTCGCCGGGAGGCACGCCCAACGCGGCGCGGCGCTGCTGATCGCAATTTTTGCATTGTTGCTGGTCAGCGTTGTGGCCATCGCGCTGATCGTTTCCTCGGGCACCGATTCCGCGCTGGCCAGCAACTATCGGACCTCCACCAGCGCCTACTATGCCGCGATTGCCGGCGTCGAAGAAGCCCGCGGGCGGCTGCTGCCGATCAATCCGAATTATCTCCCGCTGCCATCGCCGATGCCTCTCACCCAGGTGGTCTATATCATCAATCCCACTGGTGGCGAGACGGTGGCCCCCAGCAATACTGCTAATCCCGCGACCTATCCGGACAATGAGTACAAGCAGGAATTCGGGGTGGATGTATCGACACGCGTGGTCACCACAAACGCCTCTGTTTCGCCGATCGCGGGCTTGCCTCCCGCTTCCTACAAATGGGTGCGCATAAACGCGGTGACCGAACAGTCTCTAGGAGATCCTCTGGTGCCGGGTTCGGGCGTCGACGTCAACGGGGACAACATCGTGGATAGCGTCACTCCACTGTTCTACGATCCGGCAAACGCGCCTACTCCGGGTTTGATTACAACGTTCACGCCGCCCGCCACCGCTTCGCAGGCCCTGGAAATTACTTCCTATGCGGTGCTGCCCAACGGCAGCCAGAGTATGGTGCAGTATGTCGTTCGGCCGCTGGTCGTGTTTTCCGGTTTGTCCAGCCAGACATTTCCCGCTGCACTCACGCTTGCAGGTAACAACGTCTTCTATGACGGCCCCGGCACCAACAGTTTCTTCATTCGGGGACAAGATCAATGCGGCACCGGCCCTGCGATGTTGCCGGCAATCGGCTATACCAATGGCGCGGCAAGTGATAATTCGAAAACCAATATTGCCAACGGAGCCACTCCGGCGGGGAATTATCTCGGCTCGTCAACTCCGAGCAGCCCCCCGCCGCCACCGCCCGCGGCTACAGGAAGCATGGTGAATGTGGGCGGTGTGATGAATCCGAATTGGCTGACGCCCAGCGGTCTCGAGGCCGTCGTGCAGGACATCACCGACAGCGCCGATGCGGTGCTCGCCGGCCCTACCACTCCCTCCAGTTTTCCTTCCGGGATGTCCTCCGGGAATCCGATGACGATCGTGGTGAACGGGGATCTGGACCTGAACGGCTGGCACAACACCGGCTACGGCTTGCTGCTGGTGACCGGCACGCTGAAGTATGACCCGGATGCGTCATGGCAAGGGCTCGTTCTTGTCATCGGTCAGGGAAACTTCGTCTCTACCAGATCCGGCACCGGCGAGATTGACGGCGCGGTGTTGATCGCGAAGACCCGCGATCCTTCTGGGAGCCCGCTGGCCACCCTGGGCGCCGCTTCGTTCAGCCAGACCGGCGGCGGCGGCAGTCTCGGGCAAGGCATTAACTACAACAGTTGTCTTGTGCAGGGCGCGATGGGGCCAATTACCTACAAGATTCTCTCCTTCCGCGAAATTAATCTGACGAATTGAAAATCAGGACGCACTTTGGACGCCCAGATTGGGCCGATGAAAATGACCGGACAGCCTTGGCGCGGTATACTAAATGAATGAGTCCCACTTCGAGGGAGCCGCAGATTCACGGCACAACGGTTTTGTGCGTCCGGAAGGAAAGCAAAGTTGTGCTGATCGCCGATGGCCAGGTGACCATGGGCGATCACGTCATCAAACACACCGCCAAGAAAACGCGGCGGCTGTACAACGACAAGGTTGTTGCGGGATTTGCCGGCTCGACCGCCGACGCGATCTCTCTTTTCGAACGCTTCGAAGGAAAGCTGCAGGAACATTCGGGGAATCTGCAAAAGGGATCCGTGGAACTGGCCAAGGAGTGGCGCAAGGACCGCGCGCTGCGGCACCTGGAGGCCTTGTTGATCGTGGCCGATTCGAAAGCGACGTTTGTGCTTTCCGGGAACGGGGACGTGATCGAACCGGATGACGGCCTGTGCGCGATCGGTTCGGGCGGAATTTATGCGCTGGCCGCCGCGCGCGCGATGATGAAGCACACCAAGCTGCCGGTCAAGGAACTTGCGCTGGAGGCCATGCGCATTGCCAGCGAAATTTGCATTTACAGCAACGCGAACTTTACCGTAGAAGAGATCTAGGGGAGCCGCCGGAATCGTCTCCACCGGCCAAGGCAAGGAATCGGACTTTCATGGCTATCAAGACAGATAAAGAGATCACATTGTTTCCAGGCGGCAATGGCAGCGTGCCCGTCGAAGAAGGCGAACTGCTTCCCGCGCTCGATGACATGACCCCGCGGGAAATTGTGGTGGAGCTGGACAAATACATTGTAGGCCAGGCGGCGGCGAAGCGTGCCGTGGCCGTGGCTTTGCGCAATCGCGTGCGCCGGCAGAAACTGCCGCCGGAGATTGCCGAAGACGTGCTGCCGAAAAATATCCTGATGATCGGTCCGACAGGCGTGGGCAAGACGGAAATCGCGCGCCGCCTGGCAAGGTTGGCGGGCTGCCCGTTCGTCAAAGTGGAAGCGTCGAAGTATACGGAAGTCGGCTACGTCGGCCGCGATGTGGAGTCGATGGTGCGCGACCTGGTCGAAACTTCGATTGACATGGTGCGCGAGGAAAAGCTGGACGAAGTGGCGGATCGCGCCGAGCAAGCTGCCGAGGAACGCGTGCTCGACCTGCTGCTTCCGCCGCAAGTGGAAGCGCCGGGAATGCCGGATGCCGAACGCGTGGCACAGCGAGAACAAACCCAGCGCACACGGGAAAAGCTGCGTATCCAATTGCGCGAAGGCAAACTGGACCAGCGCATGGTGGATCTCGAGGTTCGCGAGCGTGCCATGCCTTCGTTTGAAATTATTTCCAATCAGGGCGTCGAGGAAATGGACGTCAACCTGAAGGACATGCTCAGCGGCTTCTTCGGGCAGCAGAAGAAAAAGCGCAAGATGAGCATCGCGGACGCATTCGAATACCTGATCCAGGAAGAAGAGAACAAGCTGATTGACATGGACCAGGTGACGCGCATCGCCGTCGAGCGCGCCGAGCAGATGGGCATCATCTTCGTGGATGAAATCGACAAAGTGGCCGGGCGCGAATCGGGCCACGGCCCGGACGTATCCCGGGAAGGCGTGCAGCGGGACATCCTGCCGATCATCGAAGGCACAACGGTGAACACGCGGTACGGGATGATCCGCACCGACCACATCTTGTTTATCGCCGCAGGCGCCTTCCACGTCACCAAGCCGTCCGACCTGATTCCAGAATTGCAGGGCCGCCTGCCCATTCGTGTGGAAATGCAGTCGCTCAAGGAAGAAGATTTTGTCCGGATTCTCACCGAGCCAAAGAACGCGCTCATCAAGCAGTACATTGCCCTGCTTGAGACCGAGGGTGTGAAACTCACGTTTACCGAGGATGCCGTTCAGGCCATCGCCCGCTTCGCCACCAGCGTGAACGAACAGACCGAGAACATCGGCGCGCGCCGGCTTCATACCATTCTCGAGAAAGTTCTGGACGAGCTTTCCTTCGAGGCGCCTGACCTCAAGAAGAAAACCGTCAAGATTGACGCGGCGTACGTCAACAAGCAGCTTGCCGATATCGTGAAAAACCAGGATTTGAGTCGTTATATTCTCTAAACTCTGCAGTCTGAAAATGGAAAACAGATCAGGGACGCCATTGCGCCTTCAACAACGCCCCGCTCAGACCCTTTCCATTTCGTATTTTCTATTTTCTATTTTCTTCCTCACAGCCGGCTGCGGCGCCCCCGGCGAGCCGCAACCGCCTACCCCGCCGGTACCCCAGGCCATCGCTGATCTGACCGCGAAACAGGCGGGAGACGGCGTGTTGCTCACCTTCACCATGCCGGGAAAGAGCACTCTCGGCGAAAAGCTGCAGCAGGTGCCGGGGTTTGAAGTGTTGCGCGGCACCTTGCGCGCTGATGGCACGCCGGACCCCAAATCGTTTCGCGTGGTGGACACCGTGCCCGGGGCGCTGGTGACCCGTTATTCCGAGCGTGGCCAGGTGCAGTTTATCGATCCGGTTTCTCCGACCGATCCCCAGCTCCGCTCCGGCCAACCATTCGTTTATCGCGTGCGCACGCTCTTCACGGCGAAGCGGCCCTCTCCCGATTCAAAAGATGTGACGCTAGATCTCTCGCCCGTCGCCGAACGAATTTCTGCACTGGACGCGAGCCTGACCGAGCAGGGCCTTAATCTGAAATGGCCTGCGCCGACGCGCACTTCCGCCGGCGAGCCGCTTCCGGCAATCAAGGAATATCACGTGTATCGCGGCGAGTTGGACCCCGCAACGGCAAGCGTTGCCGCAAGCGACCCGCAGCGGGCGAAATGGAAATCGCCACTGCTTCAGCTAGGAGCAACAAGCACGACCGATTATCGCGATTCCGGGTTCGACTATGGGAAGACGTACGCCTACGCCGTGCGCAGCCTGATCAGCTCGCCCGGTGGAGCAGTCGAATCCGGCGATTCTCCGCTGGCCATCGTCACGCCCAAGGACACGTTTCCGCCAGCCGCGCCCGAAGGCATCGTCGCGGCCATTCAGCCGGGGGCCACCCCGGGCTCCGCGGCGGTCGAACTCTCCTGGTCCATAAATGTGGAATCCGACCTGGCCGGCTACCGGGTTTACCGCAGCGAACAGCAAGGCGCGCGAGGCGCCCTGCTCACCCCGGAACTCTTGCCGTCGCCTGCGTATCGTGATAACTCTGTCGAATACGGCCAGCATTGGTACACCGTAACGGCCGTGGATCGCTCGGGCAATGAAAGCCCCGGGAGTCTTCTGGTGGCGGTAGAAGTCGCGCAACCTTCCCGCTGAAGACGGGTTCTCATTGATGAGCGACTGCCTGGTAGGCCGCCCAGCACCATGCCAGCAAACTTCAGCCCGCCGGGTTACCGGTGGTTTCATTTCTTTCGTAATGCTCCCACCCGCGTTGGGTTCTACACCGGAGTCTGGCTCTCCCTGGTATTCGTCGCGTGGATTGTGATCGCAAACCGTGTGCCGTTTCTGGAGCCGCTGGCACGGCAACGCAACGCGGCCGCCGCGCTGCTGCTGCTCCTGATCGCGGGCATGCCGGTGCTGCGTTTCCTGCGCGAACCGGCGGATTTACTGATCTCCGGCCTGCTGGCCTGGAGCGTAATGACGCTGGCGTACCGGATTCTCAGCCTGAAATTTGTTCTTCTCCAGGGTTACTACAGCAGCTTCCACGTATTTGTGCTGGGAGCCGTAACCTATCTGCTTTTTGCAACACTCTCCTGGATTGGTATGATTGTGTGGCGGGCGCGAGAAGCTCAGGGTACGCACACCTCCCGCTGAACAGGTTCGGAGAAAATGAAATTTTGCCGGTTCGTCCCCAAATCCGCAGGCGTAGCCTCACGAGTTTTGTCCTCTTATGGCCTGATCGAAGGCGAAATCATTCATAGAATTTCCGCCCCTCCCTGGCAGCAATGGTCGCGAGAGGAGGCTTCGCTGCCCCTGCGGGAGGCGCGTTTGCTTGCGCCCGTCGACCCGTCGAAGATTGTCTGCGTTGGGCGCAACTATGCCGCGCATGCTTCGGAGATGGGAAACCAGGTGCCCAAGGAGCCGATGATTTTTCTGAAGACCCCTTCGTCGGTGATTGGGACGGATGAACCGATCGTGCTCACCCGCTATTCGAACCATGTGGACTATGAAGCCGAGCTCGCGGTGATTGTCGGCAAGCGATGCTCGCGACTGGGCGATAGAGATGATGCCCTCTCCTACATTCTTGGATACACCTGTCTGAACGATGTCTCCGCTCGCGACTTGCAGAAAAGCGACGTGCAATTCACTCGCGCCAAGGGCTTTGACACCTTCTGTCCGGTCGGTCCGCACATCGAGACAGAACTCGATCCGTGCTCCGCGCTGGTCGAGGCGCGCCTGAATGGGGCGGTGAAGCAGTCGGGCAGCACTTCGCTGATGACTTACCCGGTTGAGTTTCTGATTCGCTGGATTTCGCGCATGATGACCCTGGTTCCGGGCGACGTGATTGCCACCGGGACCCCCGCCGGAGTCGGGCCGCTTTCAGCCGGCGACACCATTGATGTTTCGGTTTCCGGAATTGGCGTGTTGCACAATCCGGTGCATGCCCCGGCTTCCTGACTTCGCTTCGCACACCCGCATTCGGTACTATAAAAGGCAGTAGGGAAGGCTATTGCGCTGCCGCAGGATTCACTCAAGCGGCGGGGCGGTCGGCTTCCTCTATCAAAAATTCCCACATCTAGGTGTGTAAGGGGTTGAGCGTTGAAAGAATTGCTCGCCGACTGGAAGTTGCTCCTTATGATTGGTGGCGGAAGCCTCGCCGCCCTCGCCTTGATCGCCTATGCCTTTGCACGGCCCGCGGCTGACCCGGAGGCCGAGGAGCGGAAGCGCCGGTTGCACCTGAACCTGATCGGGCGAATTGCGGAAGGCCAGGTAGTGGAACTCGCGCAGCACCCCGCGGCTCCGGCCGAAAAGCGCGGCGGACTTTTTGGCATGCGCTCGCAGCCGTTGGCGGATAACCGGCCACGCAGCCTGGTCTCCTACAGCTACTCAATTTCCGGCGTGACCTATCACACCGCGCAAGACATCACCGGGCTCGAGAGCCAGGTGCGCGTCGAACGCCTGGTGACGGGATTTCCTACCAGTGTGAAGTACGACCCCGCGAACCCCAGCGATTCGATCGTGGTTGCCGACGACTGGTCGGGCCTGCGATAAGATCTCCCGCTTTGGCCCGTGCTTCGCTTCCCGTTCTTCCTGGCCCCGATTTGCCCCCAGGAGGCCGTTCGCGACGGAGTTTCCACGCATTCAGCTTTGCGCGCGAATGCGTTATGCTTTGGCTGGCCGGAAACGCCGGCGCGCATACCGCCAATGAAACAGGTAATTCTTTCCATTCTGACCACGCTGATGATCGTGGCAACGACGCTGAGCGCGATGGTGATTCTGGTCCGCGCGACGCTCTATGTAACGTCGATCGCCTCGCCGCTGCCGCGGGCCGGCGCCATCCTGGCGGAAATACTGCTCGGCGTGGTGCTGCTGCTGGGCACGGTATGGCTGGCAACCCACGCGGCGGTCCTGATTTTCGCTCCAAAGAGCGACAAGCCCGAGGGAGGGCCTCTTGGCTGAAAAGAATCGTACCTGGGAATCCCATTCAAACGCCGACCGGATGGAGCAATTGCGCCGCATTTCGGAGGAAGCCGAAGCCGGCGGGGGAGCGGAACGCCGCGAACGCGAGCACAAGGCAGGAAAGCTTTCCGCCCGCGAACGGATTGAATTGCTACTCGATGAAGGGACGTTCGAGGAACTCGACAAATTTGTGCGCCACCGCTGCGTGGATTTTGGCTCGCAGGAGCAGCGGCCGGCCGGCGACGGCTTCGTCACCGGATTTGGACGCATCGAAGGGCGGCTGGCGTACGTCTTCGCGCAGGACTTCACCGTGTTTGGCGGATCCCTCTCAGAGAGCAATGCGCAGAAAATCGTGAAGATTATGGACCTGGCCATGCGCAACGGCGCGCCGGTGATCGGGTTGAACGATTCGGGCGGCGCCCGTATCCAGGAAGGAGTCGCGTCGCTCGCCGGCTATGCGGAGATTTTTCTGCGCAACACGCTGGCCAGCGGCGTGATCCCGCAGATCAGCGCGATTATGGGCCCTTGCGCGGGAGGCGCGGTCTATTCGCCCGCCATCACCGATTTTGTGCTGATGACCCGCGACACTTCCTATATGTTCGTGACCGGCCCGGATGTGATCAAGAACGTCACGCACGAAGAGGTCACCAAGCAGGAGCTTGGTGGAGCGATGACGCATAATTCAACCAGCGGCGTGGCGCATTTTGTTGCCCGTGACGATGCCGATTGCCTGGCGATGGTCCGCGAACTGATCGGATTTCTCCCCTCCAACAATCTGGAGGATCCGCCGCGCCGCGCGTCCAATGATCCCGCGGATCGCCGGGAGGAATCCCTGAACTCGATCGTTCCGGAAGATCCGCTGAAACCCTACGACATCAAGGATGTGATCCACGCGCTGGTGGACGAGAATTATTTCTTCGAAGTGCACGAGCATTACGCCAGGAACATCGTGGTGGGCTTCGCGCGATTCGACGGGAGACCCGTAGGCATCGTCGCCAACCAACCCGCGTTCCTGGCCGGCACGCTGGATATCAACGCCTCGGTCAAGGCAGCGCGCTTCGTGCGCTTCTCGGACGCCTTTAACATCCCCTTGATCACGTTTGAAGATGTTCCCGGATTCCTGCCCGGCACGCAGCAGGAATATGGCGGCATCATTCGCCACGGGGCGAAACTCTTGTTCGCGTTTGCCGAAGCCACGGTCCCGAAAATCACGGTCATCACCCGCAAAGCATATGGCGGCGCATATTGCGTCATGGCGTCAAAACACATCCGTACCGACGCCAATTATGCCTGGCCAACCGCCGAAATTGCGGTGATGGGCCCGGAAGGCGCGGTGGACATCGTGTACAAGCGCGAGCTAAGCAACGCGCCCGAAGCGGACCGTGCCGCCCTGCGCGAGGAAAAGATCACCGAGTTTCGCAACCGATTCGCGAATCCCTTCGTCGCTGCCGAGCGCGGCTACATTGACGCCGTGATTGAACCGGCCGAAACGCGCGCCCACATCATCACTTCGTTGCGCGCCCTCGAAAACAAGCGCGACACCAATCCCAGGAAGAAACACGCCAATATCCCGCTGTAGGTCCATTCCGCAGTTCAAAAAAGGCATTCGTATTCCGGCACGATGCGCTGCGCCCTCTTGCGCCCGGTCCGGTGAACGGAGAAGTCCCGGCGGTCCAGTGTGAAAATCGTTCTGACATTTTCGCGCGCCGCCAGATAAACGAGCATGGCGTAGGTGTCCGACAGTAACGGTTCCCCGGCAACGTGCCAGGACTGGAAATAGTTCCCCGAGCTCCAGTTTGGGCCTTGCACGGCGCATGCTAGAATCCCCATGCATTCCAGAAAACCATGTTCAGAAAAATCCTGATCGCCAATCGCGGTGAAATTGCCGTACGCATCCTTAGGGCCTGCCGTGAGTTGGGCATCCAAACCGTTTCCGTATACAGCGAAGTGGACCGGACGTCGCTGCACGTTCTACTAGCCGATGAAGCCTACTTGATCGGCCCGGCTGCTTCGCGCGAGAGCTACCTGCGCATTGATAAGCTGATGGACGTGGCGAAAAAATCCGGGTGCGACGCGCTGCATCCGGGCTACGGTTTCCTTGCAGAAAATGCCGCGCTGCCTCGCGCCTGTACGGATGCTGGCATTACTTTCATTGGGCCTTCCGCGGAGGCCATGGAAGCTATGGGCTCGAAAACCGCGGGCAAGCAACTGGCGCGGCGCGCCAACGTTCCGACCGTTCCGGGAACCAGCGACCCGATTGAAAATCCGGAAGATGCGCAAGCGCTGGCGCAAAACATGGGTTACCCGGTGCTGCTGAAAGCCATCGCGGGCGGCGGCGGCAAAGGAATGCGCGTGGTGCCCAGCGACGCGGCGTTTCGTTCAGCGTGGCGTGATGCGGCCTCCGAGGCGCTGAACGCCTTCGGCGATCCCCGCGTCTTTCTTGAAAAATATCTGATCGGGCCACGGCACATTGAGATTCAGATTCTTGCCGACGCCCACGGCCGCTGCGTTTCGCTTGGCGAGAGAGAATGTTCCGTGCAGCGGCGCCACCAGAAAGTGGTCGAGGAAGCGCCATCGCCAGTCGTCACGCCGGAACTCCGCCGAAAAATGGGCGATGCCGCGGTACGCCTCGGTCGCGCCGGCGGCTACGTCAACGCCGGCACGGTGGAATTCCTTGTGGACGCCGACCTCAACTTTTATTTCCTCGAAGTCAACACGCGCTTGCAGGTGGAGCATCCCGTCACGGAGCAAGTGACCGGCCTCGACCTGGTGAAACTCCAGATTGCCATCGCCGCTGGCCACCGCCTGCCTTTCGCGTGGGAAACCATCACCCCGCGCGGCCACGCCATGGAAGTGCGCCTTTACGCCGAAGACCCCGACAACAGCTTCTTTCCCTCGCCCGGCAAGATTATTTCGTTCCGCGCGCCCACCGGCCCGGGAATCCGTATAGATGACGGGGTTTACGAAGGCTGGACCGTGCCGATGGATTACGATCCGCTCCTCAGCAAATTGATTGCCTGGGGCAACAGCCGCGAGGAAACCATAGCCCGTCTCCGCCGCGCTCTCGACGAGTACACCATCACCGGCATTCGCACCAACGTAAGCTTGTTCCGGCGCATTCTCACGGAACCTGAATTCCTCCGCGGAGAAATTCGCACCACCTGGCTGGACGAAATGCTGGCGCGTCCCTATCCGCCTGCGGCGCCGCCGCGCCCGGGAACCGAGGAGGCCGCCTTGATCGCCGCAGCTTTATGGCACAGCGCACAGTCGAATGCCTCTGCGCCCGGCGGCACGGAGCCCCAGCCTGCTCCCTCCCCCTGGAAGATGGAGGGGCGGCGCCAGCAGATGGATCACTTGCCATGAAATTCGAAATTCAGCTCACCGGTCCGGGCGTCAAACGGAAGCACGTCGTCAGACTTGAACGAAATGGCGACGCGTGCAGCAGCGTGGCGATTGACGGGGAAGCCATCGACGCCAATGCCGTGCAGATTGCCCCGAACGCCATTTCTGTGATGCTTGGCGGCCAATCGTTTGAAATTCACGTTTCCCGCTCCGTGAACGGGGCCCTGAAGCTGCATTGCGGGGCGCACGAATTCTCCGCCGACATCATTGATCCGCGCGCCTGGCGCGGACGCAAGCACGGCCCGGTGGAAGTCGAAGGTCGCCAGGAAATTCTCGCTCCGATGCCCGGCAAAGTCGTTCGCCTCCTGGCGGCGGTGGGAGACGCCGTAGAGGCGGGCCAAGGCCTCGTGGTTGTTGAAGCCATGAAAATGCAGAACGAAATCCGCTCGCCCAAGAGCGGAAAACTCGAGCGCCTGCTCGTCAGGGAAGGGCAAAACGTAAACGCCGGAGAAGCGCTTGCGTGGGTGGAGTAACCCGAACTACTCTTTTAGGGCATTCCAAACTCTCATCTGGAGGTCCCCGATGTCTCGCTCCGTCGTTCGCTTCTCGATTATTTCCTCCCTGTTCGTTGGATCGTGTCTCTCCTCTGCTTCTCTCGCGCAAGAGAAGCCGGATATCCGCCATCAGATTGCCGATGCTTACGGCCTGACTTCGTGGCCGCAGGTCGAACAGATTCGCTACACCTTTAATTTCGAAGCCGGTCCGAAAAAAGCGGCCCGCACCTGGACCTGGGATACCAAAGCCGACAAAGTCACTTATGAAGGTCCCGACAGCGCCGGCAAGCCGACGAAGGTCTCCTACTCCCGCGCCAGCATGCCGCCCGACGTGGTCAAGGACGTAGACCCCAATTTCATCAACGATCAATACTGGACGGTCTTTCCGTTTCACCTGGTCTGGGATAAGGACGTCACCGTCGAGGATAAAGGCATGGCTGTGGATCCTACCGGCAAGACCAAAGGCAAAGTTCGCAAGGTCGTGGTCACTTATCCGAAAACAGGCGGCGGGTACACGCCGGGAGACATGTACGATCTTTTTGTCGGCGCGGACAATCGCGTGGTCGCTTGGAACTTTCACCGGGGCGGCGTAGAGAAGCCGACGCTGACAGCCACCTGGGCGGATTATAAAATGGCCGGACCGATCCTCGTCTATACGGACCATCGCGGCACTTATACGGGCAATCCAATCCACATTTTCCTTACGGACGTGGCCGTGAAGCTGGTGGGCGCGAGCGACTTCGTCCCGGCGAAATAATAAGCGCCGCAAGCCAATCGCAATTTGCAGGGCAGGGAATTACTGCGTGTTGGCGGGTGAACTGGTCGCCGGCAGCGAGACCGCCGGCTTGATCGGCGGCAACGTGGATTTCGCCGCATCGGGCAGCTTGCCGGCGGTTTCAACCACCTGCTGCGCCAGATAATTCGTAACCTTTGCTTCGTCGCGCGCCGTCGCCAGATACGCCGAGCGCAACAGCTGTTCCTTGCGGTTGCGCAACGTATCGCGGACAGTCTGCTGCACCTGCGGATCGTCGACGCCGCGCTGTCCGGCGGCTTCGCGTGCCACCAGCTTCAGGATGCGAATGCTGTCCTTCAACTGGATTGGCGGGCTCACCTGCCCGGGCTTCAGTGCGATCACCGTCTTCTTCAGAATCGGGTCGGACTGGTTCAGCGCCGATTCTGGAATGTAGCCGAGGTCGCCGCCGTTTCCAGCCGTGTTCACGTCTTCGGAATAATCCATGGCCAGTTGAGCGAAATCAGCGCCGCTGTTCAGCTTGTCCGTCAGCATCTTGGCTTTGCGCTCGGCTTCGGCCGGGGTGGTTGCGTCGTCGTTCTTGCGGTTGCGCACCTGCAATTCCTTGCGGGGTGTAATCACGATCTGCGAAATCCGGTATCGCGGCTCGGCAACGTTAAACTGGTTGCGGTTGGTGTTGTAAAAATCCAGCACGTCCTGGTCGGTGATGGTGATTTTCGCCGCCACTTCGCGGTTCAGGAGTTTCTGGATGGAGAGTTGCCGCCGCAGATCGCGCTTCAGGTCGTCTACGCTCATTCCGCGCGCTTTCAGTTGCCTTTGGAATTCTTCTTCGGTGAACGGGCTCTTCAGTTCGGTGAACTTGTCCTCCACTTCGCCGTCGCTGGCTTCCAGGTTCAGCTTCTTGGCGCGCTCCAGCAGAATTTCGTTGTTGATCAGCTGGTCGGTGACGTTCAGCTTCAACGAGAGCGCTTCTTCCTGCGAAGGCTCCTGGCCCTCCGGATTCACCTGCGAACGGTAGTATTTCTCCACCTCGTCGCGCTTGATCTCCGTGCCGTTCACCGTTGCCCACACATCGGCCGCGTGGTGCTCGGAAGGTTTGCACCCGGCGAGGACGGAAAACACCAGTCCCGCCACGGGCAAGAGTGCCCCGGCGCGCCGCAGTCTGACTGCTCTGCTGATGGTGCTTGGGGAGAAGTTCAAAGGTTCGCTCAGGCTGCTTTGGTCACACGGCCCAGACGAATGCAAGCCGTGCACACGCGAATCTGTTTGTGAACGCCCGAAACGACTGCCCGGACGCGCTTCAAATTCGGATTCCAGCGGCGACGCCGGGTGTTGTTGGCGTGGCTGACCACGTTTCCATAATGCGGCCCTTTGCCGCAAAGATCACACTTCAATGCCATATCGATTCCTGCACTCCAAAAGATTGAAAAGCAAAGTCTTAATTGTAGCAGAAGCCCGCAAAATCGCAAAACAAATGGGACGGGAAGAAACTCAGGTATTTTCATAACTTTTGAAGCCATTGAAGGCTCTGGCGCGCGAGCTAGAGGGCCTTCCAGGGCCGCGTTTGTTATACTAATCGAGCTTTCACTGAAAGAGCTGAACGGTGAGTCCTGTGCGCATCTCCATCGTCGAATACCTCAACACGGCACCCCTCGTACGCGGCTTCACGCATGGGCCGCTGCGCGGGAAGTATGCGCTTTCCTTCAGCGTGCCGTCACAGTGCGCGGAGGCGTTGCGTTCCGGGGCTGCGGACGTCGCGATTATTCCAGCCATTGAATACCAGCGCATTCCGGATCTGGTGATCCTGCCGAATCTCTCCATCGCCTCCAAAAAATCCGTGCGCAGCCTGTTATTGGTCTCCGGGAAGCCGATCCAGAAAGTCGCGCGCATTGCGCTCGATCGCAGCTCGCGCAGCACACAAGCGCTTACGCGCATCCTTTGTGAAAAGTTCTGGCACAGCAACCCGGAATTTTTCGAAGCGGCGCCCGACCTGCCGGCGATGCTCGAGCAGGCCGACGCGGCACTGCTCATCGGCGACCCCGCGCTGCGACTGGCCCTTGCTTGCTCGCCCGGGGCTCATCGGGATGACGCTGGTGACATTGTCTCGACGGCTTCCCTTGCCGGGCTCAGTGGGAACGGCCCCGTCTACATCTACGACATCGTCGAAAAGTGGCGGGCCCTGACCAACCTGCCCGCGGTGCTCGCCGTCTGGGCCGCGCGTGCCGAAATCGTCACCCCGGAACTCGTGCGGGATTTTCAGGATTCGCTGGCCTTCGGATTGCAGCTTGTGGACGCGATCGCCACAGAAGCTGCGGCAGAAATGAAGCTGCCCGCCGGCGAGTTGCGGCGCTATCTCCTCGAAAACATCGACTATCGCCTGGACGAAGAAAATTTGCGAGGCCTGACGCGCTACTATCAACTTGCTGCGGAAATGGGACTGATTCCCCAGGTGAACACGATCGCCCTGGCCGCGGAACCGGACGGTCCGGTGCGGTATATGGATGTTGTCGCTGGCAGCCGCGGGAACCCGGGATGAAGCAGGTTTTCACAATCGAAGCAAAAAGTTTATGATTTGAGGATAGCGACCGTGGCAATCACAAAACACCAAGCGCTCGAGATGCTCCAGTCCGATGACCTCGTCGGCATCGGCATGGACGCCCATCAGGTGCGGCTCAAGAAAAACGATCCGCGCATCGCCACCTACCAGATCGACCGCAACATCAACTACACGAATTTCTGCACCGAATACTGCTCGTTTTGCGCATTCTACCGCCCGCTCGGCGCCAAGGACGGCTACATCCTGTCGTTTGAAACCATCTACGCCAAAATCGACGAGATGCTCGAACTGGGCGGCACCGGCGTTCTTCTGCAAGGCGGCTTGCATCCCGACCTGCAGATCGGCTACTACGAAAATCTTCTGCGCTCCCTGAAATCGCGCTACCCGCAGGTACACCTGCACTGCTTCTCCGCTCCGGAGATTTTGTGCATCGCGGAGGTCAGCGAACTCTCGATCCGTGACACCATCCAGCGCCTGATGGACGCAGGTCTGCAGTCCATCCCCGGCGGCGGCGCGGAAATTCTTGATGACGAAATTCGCGGCAAGATCGCCCGCCTGAAGTGCACGAGCGACGATTGGGTGGAAGTCCACCGCACGGCGCATTCCCTCGGCTTGCGCACCACGGCCACGATGATGTTCGGCTGCGGCGAAACGCTCGAGCACCGCGTCAATCATCTCGACCGTGTCCGTCAGCTTCAGGAAGAAACCGGCGGCTTCACCGCATTCATCCCCTGGATTTTTGCGGCGGAGAATACCGCACTCGGCAAAAAGGTGCAGGAAACCACAGCGGTCGATTATCTGAAGACGCTCGCCGTCAGCCGGCTCTATCTCGACAACATCGACCACATTCAATCGAGTTGGCTCACGCCGGGCATCAAAGTTTGTCAGGTGGGCTTGCAGTTTGGCGCCGACGACGTCGGCAGCATCCTGATTGAGGAAAACGTGGTGTACGCCGCCGGCGTCACGCGCCGTACCAATGAAGAAGAACTTCGCCGCATCATCACCGACGCCGGCTTCCAGCCCGCACAGCGCGACACCCTCTACCGTTCTTACGTGCTGAAACCCCCGGTTGCCCGCGAACTCACCGCCGCCTGAGAGTCATCCGCAGCACCAGTCCTCACACCCTGAGCCTATCCGACAAGGATAGGCGAAGGATCTCAACTTACGATTTGTCATCGACTGGAAACTTGAGGAAACGTGCTCGACCTGAACCTTCACTTCCGCAGCCTCAGCAACAACTCCACTTCCGTTCCTTCCGGAAGATCCAACGCATCATGTGGCTCTAACACGCCATCCTTATAACGGGCAATCAGCCGCATCGAGCCGTCCCTGCCTGCCGGTTTCCCCGCTTTCGCGCCGGGCGCGCCGCCCGATCCCGACGTTTCATCGAGCGCCTGGTTCGCCAGCGCGTCGGCTTCCTTGTTCTGCTCCCGATAAACGTGGATGATCTGAAACGATTCGAACGTCTGCGATATTTTCTTTGCGCGTTCAAAAAGCGGCTTCAACTCCTCGCTCTTCACCTTGTACTGCCCGCGCATTTGCTTGACCATCAATTCCGAATCGCTCTCGACCCGCAACGCGCGAATGCCGTGGTTCTGCGCGTAATCGAGCGCCGCGATCAGCCCGTAATATTCCGCCACATTGTTGGTGTTGTTTCCGATGTACTTCCTGAGCCGCGCTACAATCTCGCCCCGCGGGTCGCGCACCACCACGCCGTACGCCGCTGGGCCCGGATTTCCCCGCGAGCCGCCGTCAACATTCGCCTGGTAGGCCGCGATCGCCTTGCGCTCGGGTTCCGCTAAGCCGAAAAGGCCCGCGTCTTTTGGCACTGAAGGGCGCTTCCACATCAGGAGTTCGCCGCTCCTGTGGCCGACTCCTTCGGCGCGGCGTGGGCGATGGGTTCGAGCGAATAAAGAATCCGCCCGCAGGATTCGCAGCGGAAGATCTCTTCATCGGTGTCCGATTCGAGCAGTTGCACCGTATGCGGCAGCGCCCGCAATCCGCACGCCTTGCACTGCCCGTCGCGCACCTGCGCCAGCGCGGTGCCGGGATGCTTTTTGGCAATCCGTTCGTAAAGCTCCAGCAGCTCTTCGGGAATTTTCTTCGCGATGCCGCGGCGCTCGGCGGTGGCCGCTTCCCAGGCCTTCTTTTTCCCGGCGAACTGCTCTTCGATCTGTTTTTTCTCCGCCGCAATCACCTGCTGGGATTCCTTCAGTTCCGCTTCCAGGCGTTTCACGCGGCGTTCCGCTTCCTCGACCTTCATCATCTGTTCGAGCACCAGGTCTTCAGCCTTGCCGGCTTCGCTGTCAGCCGTCGTGATTTCATGTTGCAGCGCTTTGTAAGCCTCATTGGTTTTGACGGAGCTGCTCTGTTCGCGATACTTTTTGGCGCGAACCTTCCACTGTTCCACGTCCAGCTCAAGTTTCTTGCGTTGGGCAAGAGCCTGCGTCAGCGCTTCTTTCGCCGAGGTCAGCGCGGTCCGCTCGCCGCTCAGCTTCGCGTCGGCTTCCCGCTGCCGTTTTGGCATGCCTTCCAGTTCGGCGCGCAGCGCAGTCGCATTCTGGTCGAGCCGCTGCAGCTCGAGCATCTGTGGAATAGCGGGATTCATACGGGCTTGATTCTAACACACGGGGACGATGAGCCTTCCAAGGCGGGCGAAGACGATGGAGTGGCCGGTCCTAAGACCGGCCACCACACAAATTCGATTACGACGCTTTCAGATCCCTGCGAATCAGCGCCGCGTCCAGGAAATAGCCCATCCCCACCGCCAGCGGCAAAATGCCAAACGCCGAGGCCACCAGCGTTTCCGGCTCGCCCAGAACCCGTGCGATCATCGCGAACATCAGGATAAAACCAACGCCGCCGCTCACCAGCAGAACCCCGGCTCGCCGCGACCTGGCATACTGCGAAAGCTCCGGCTCCATGGGGATCTCGGTACCGCGCGCCAACGCGGCCAGCCGCTCTTCCGTGCGCAATTTGCGCACCCTATAAAACGTATACATCAACGCCAAAGGGATCCCGCACGTCAGCACCACGGCAACCAATCCGATCACATCGCCACCCATTTTATTGCTCTCCCTTCCGCTTATCATCCGCCGGCCGCTTTGCGCGGCCTCACCCCTAAATACGCAGAAGGGCGGCCAATTGTTCCCGCCGACAGGTCGAAAGTGATTGATTCTGGAGGGTGAAAAGTTACTGAACTTCGCGGACTTGCATCGAGGAATCGATGGCCAGGGTCGGATAGCGGATCTGCGAACCTTCCGGCGCCGGCGCGTGGCGCGCCACAACCTGGAATTCCGCGCCTCCCGTGCAATTTACCTCGTAAGTATAGCCCTCCCGCCCGGACCGCGACACCTTGAGCGAAGCCGACGAAATCAACTCATCCAGCGAGACGCAGTTGCTGTTCAGGGCCAGGTTTCCGCGCTCCGCCTCGGCGATCTGGAGCAGGTCCATGCGTACTCCGGTCAGGTTGATGGCCTGGGTTGTGGCCGTGCCCGCGTCGGAGGTCGGCATCCTCTTCAAATAGAATTCATACACCGCGAACAGAATCAGGGCTGCCACCAGTACCAGGGCAAGAGCGCGCATGTCGCCATTCTTTCCTGACTACTCGTTTCGCGCAAGCTCTAAGCCGCCCGCCGAATACGATTGGTAACAACCCCGGGCAATTTCCCCCGCCTGCCGCCTGCTGGCTGCGAACGGCGAGCGACGACGAGCTTTCGCTCGAGCTCGAACCCGGCGATTCTCTCCTCTTTTTCACGGAAGCTCTCAGCGACGCCGGCAATATCCGGGACCAGGAGTTTCAGCTGGATGGCATCCCGGGACGGCTGTCGCCGCCAGGCCGGCGAACCCCAGCTTGACCCGCCGGGGCAGATTCCCGCAGCGATTCGGGATTTCACCACGGGCTCGAAGCAGTCAGACGACAGGACCGCCGCTCAGTCCCGGCTCAACCGATAGCGGCCCGGGCATCGGGCTTTTCACCGTGGTCAACTGGGCAAAGCTTTGTCTCTTTTCAATTGACCTCCGGCCACTTCTCCAGTAACTAAGGTAGTCAAAGTTCACTTGGTATCTAGGAGTCCTCGATGAATAGAAAATCCCCGTATCCTGCGGCACTCGTTTGCCTCCTCACCTGCGCGTTGACGATTCCCTTTGATGCCCTGGCACTGCCCGATGCCACTGGCCAGCGCGCCGGGGAAGTTTCCCGCGTGATCCCGGCCGTCAGCCTCACGCGCGGCGCGAAGTCGATGAACGCCAGCGCGAAAACTCCCGTTGATTGGCAGGATGTGCTAAGTACCCAGGCCAATGGCCGCGCGCGTGTTTCGCTCGACGACGGCTCCGTGCTCAACGTCGGCTCGGATTCCTCCGTGAAGGTCGTGAAGCACGACGCCGGCGCGCAGCAGACCGATCTAGAAGTGACGGTCGGGAAAATCCGCTCGCAGGCGCAAAAAATTTCCCAGGCCAACGGGAAGTTCGAAGTGCACACGCCCTCGGGAGTTGCCGGCGTGGTCGGCACGGATTTTTATGTCGCCTACGAGAACAACGTGATGACGGTGATCGTGTTTGACGGTGTCGTCACGGTCTGCAATCTGGCCGGCGTTTGCGTAGCCGTCAAAGCCGGGCAACTTACCACCGTGCGCAACAGCGACTCGAACGGCCCGGCCGCGCCCTCGCAAGCGAATCTGTCCACGCTTACAGAAGCCGTCGCCAGCACTACTCTTGAAACCGGCCCGGGCATCGGCCAGATTCACCACATCAGCAAAGGCGCGGCGATCACCATCGGCATTCTGGCGGTAATACCCATCGTGGTCGTTCCGATTGTGACCACCCGCGGTTCAAGCACCCCGGCGCCAACCAACGGGTGCCCGATTGGCGTAAAGGCCTGCTGAGGCTCGATTCCCATTTTTAGTGCATTCAAGTGGCCTCTTCGGTTAGCAACGCTCGCATCGCTCGAGCCATCTAACCCGAGGTAGTGGCTTTGCCGCTTCTCGCCGTCCACACCACGCTTTGTCTACCCACCGGCGGTGGCGTACACTGATCTTTTGAGTATTGCGTCTAATTGTGAGTGAGGCACTCTTGAACCTTTTCATCCCCGTTTCTCTGGCTCGCCGTTTCTGTCTGTCGGCCACCCTCGGCGCCATCTTTATTCTCGCCCCGGCTTCGAGTCTTCTCGCCAAGCCGCCGGATGCCGCGGCAAAACCTTCTCCACTCATCGCCGCATTGAAGGCGGAGCTGGAACGTTCCATGAAAGTGTATGGCGCGCAGGATCCCGCCGCCTATTTCATCAGTTACACGCTCACCGACACCCAGCGTGCCACGGTTTCCGGTTCGAACGGCGCCCTCCTCAGCAGCGATGACGGGCGAAACCGGTGGCTCGAAGTTGCGGTTCGCACCGGCAGCTATGAACTGGACAACACGCATAAGGTTGACGGCCGTCAGCCTCCCTCCGGCAGCCCCGGAACCAACGTGCCCGTTGACGACGATCCCGAGGTCCTCCGCCGAGCCGTGTGGCTCGAGACGGATACTGAATATCGCTCGGCCGCGGAAGCGCTCATCAAGATCAAAACCGGCAAAGAAGTGAAGGTGCAAAGCGAAGAAGGCGCCGCCCCGGATTTTTCCCGCGAAAAGCCGCAGGTCTTTACCGGTCCACTGGTTTCCTTTTCGCTCGATCGCAAGCCATGGGAGCAGAAGGTGCGCGACTACACGCGCTACTTTCGCGAATCCGGCGCGGTGATCAATTCCATCGTCACCTTCACCGCCCAGGCGCAAAGTCAGCTCCAGGTGAATTCCGAGGGCACCCAGCTTCAGTATGGCCAGGTTCGCTACCGCCTGGAACTTTTCATCCAGGGCAAAGCCTCCGACGGCATGGACATCGACCGGTACTTCAACTTTGACTGGGTAAATCCCGCCGATGCGCCGGATGACAAAGCAGTTCTCGCTGCCTCCGCGCAGTTGCGCAAGGAAATGGAAGGCCTGGTGGTTTCGCCGTTGAACGATCCCACAGTTGGGCCCGCTCTGCTCACCGGCCGCGCCGCGGCCGTTTTCTTTCACGAGGTCTTCGGTCACCGCGCCGAAGGTCACCGCCAAAAGGATGTGACCGAGGGACAGACCTTCGCCAAAAAGGTCGGCGAACAGATTTTCCCCAGTTTCCTGACGGTCGTGGATGACGCCACCGAAAAAAAAGTCGTGGGCCAGGATTTGCTCGGCTACTACCAATTTGACGACGAGGGCGTGGCCGCCGAGCGCGTGGTCCTGGTGGATCACGGGGTCCTGAAAAACTTCGAAATGTCGCGCTCGCCGCTGAAGGATTTTCCGCATTCGAACGGCCACGGACGCCGCCAGCTCGGCGCCACGCCCGTTTCCCGCCAGGGCAATCTGCTGGTGGAAAGCAACAAGATGGTCACCAACGCGCAACTCCGGGCCAAACTGGTCGAGCTCGTAAAGCAGCAGGGCAAGCCTTACGGCTTACTGATTGACGACATCGCCGGCGGTTTCACTTTCACCGGCCGCGGGCAGCCTCAGGCTTTCCAGGTGGAACCACTTGTCGTTTACAAGGTTTTTGCGGATGGCCGCCCCGATCAACTCGTCCGCGGCGTGGATATTGTCGGAACACCGCTCGCCGCCCTGACGAAAATCGTTGCCACCGGCGACACGCTGGAGGTCTTCAACGGCTACTGCGGCGCCGAATCCGGGTATGTGCCGGTTTCCGCCGCTTCTCCCGCGATTCTCACCTCGGAACTCGAGGTCCAGAAGAAGCAATCGTCCACGGATCGGCCGCCTATCCTGCCGCCCCCGGCGCACGACACCCAGAAATCCGGAGGCCTTCTCTAATGCGCGCAATTGGCCTGTCCACTGTTCTTGTTGCCCTTGCTGCCGCTTCCGCGGCCTTTGCGCAATCTCCCGCCGACAACGATCACACTCTCGAAGCCATGAAAGATGAAATGGCGCGCGCCAAGTCGCGGCTCGAGTTGCAGATTCCCAAGCTCGACAAGCCCGTCCGTCCGTACTACATCGAGTACCGGCTTCTCGACATGGATATTCGAGAAGTAGTTGCCGAGTACGGCGCACTGGTCACCTCCGCGCACAATCGCAACCGGGTGATGAACGTCTCCGCGCGCGTCGGCGATTACAAGCTCGACAGTTCCAACTTCATCAGCGAGGAAGGCTTCCGCGGCTTCATCGGCCCCTCGGGCACCGTCGGAATCGATCGCGACTACGATTCGCTTCGCCAGGATCTGTGGATCGCCACAGACCAGGCGTTTAAAGAGGCGGTCGAAACCTATTCCCGCAAGCAGGCCTATCTGAGCAGCCTGGCGCGGCAGTCGGATATTGAAGATTTCTCGCGCGCCGAACCGGTTCAGCATGTCGAACCTCTCATTGCCCCGGATTGGACCAACCGCAACTGGGATCAGGAAGCCCGCGACTCTTCCGCGGCGCTCCGCGCGTTCCCGCAGATTTATGAATCGCGTGTCACCTATTATCTCGTGTTCATGACCGAGTACCTGCTTACCAGCGAAGGCACGGAAGTTCGCGCGAATCGTTCCTTCGCCGCGATCGAATCGGGCCAGAGCTCGCTCGCCGATGATGGTATGCAGGTGAACAATTATTACGCGGCGTATGTGCCGCGGCCCGCCGATCTCCCCAGCCCGGATGCCGTCCAGAAGGCCCTCCGTGTTGCCGGCACCGAACTGATGGGCATGCGTGCCGCCCCGCCCGCCCCCGATTACACCGGGCCCGTGCTCTTCGAACCTCGCGCCGCCGCTGCGCTTCTGGCCGAAGTGCTGACACCATCTCTGAGCGGCGCGCGCCCACCGCTCGCGTTTCAGGCGGTCGTCGAGCAGTTGATGAGCAGCCTCGGCGGGCGCAGCGATTGGAGCGGCAAGGTCGGCACGCGGGTTCTTCCACCGGGCGTCACGCTCATGGATAACCCCGGTGCCACGGATTACAAAGGCGCGTTGCTCGTCGGCGGCTACGCCATCGACCAGGAAGGCGTTCCCGGTGAGAAGGTCACGCTGGTGGATGAAGGCAAGCTCAAGAACCTTTTGATGTCTCGCCGCCCCGGGCCGGATTTTGAAAAGTCCAACGGCCACGGGCGCAGTTCGTTCTTGAGCGACGCCCGGCCGGTGATGAGCAATCTTTTCTTTTCCTCCACGGAATCTCTTTCGAAGGAAGATTTGAAGAAAAAGTTCCTCGATTCCTGCCGCGCCGAAAAGCTCGAATTCTGCATCGTCGTCCGCCAGATGGACAACCCTTCGCTCAGCCTCCTGCACCAGGACGATTTCAGTGAATTGCTGGCCAGCTTCGGCGGCAACGCGGCCACGGACCGCCTGCCTCTGGTCGTCTACAAGATTTACCCCTCCGATGGCCACGAAGAGATCGTGCGTGGCGCGCGCATCAGCGGCTTCGGCTCGCGCATGCTGCGCAACATCGAGGGCATTGGCAACGACAGCGCGGTCTTCAATTACATGCAGAACCAGACCGCCGGCGTCGCCGGCACGGCGCTCGCTGCCTTCGGAACCGCGCAGAACGGCTTGCCGGCCTCGGTCGTCGCACCCTCGCTGCTGTTCGGAGAAGTGGAAGTGCGCGGCGCTCGTGGCGAACCCAAGCACCTGCCGCTTCTCCCCGAGCCGCCCATGAGTGCCAAGGGCTCGCTGTAACCTTTTCCGCGCACAGCACTCAGATGAGGCAGGGCAGGTACGTTTCGACCGCCTCGTTCTGCCGTCCGGAGGTGTTGCTGTGGAATCTGATCGCCGCGCGTTTCTTGCTGGTCTGGGTGGCTTGGCCGGCGGTTCGCTGTTGCTCTGGACGGTCCGAGGCGAACTCTCTCTTCCTTCCGCGCTGGTTTCCGCCGACTCCAATGGCGGGCCCGTGAAAATAGTTCAATTTGACGATGCCGGGAAAAAACTTGCGGTGGTTACCATTCCGAAAGTCGTGAAGACGGACGCTGAGTGGCGCAAACTGCTCGAACCGGAGCAGTATCGCGTCACCCGGCACGCCGGGACCGAGCGTCCGTTCCAGAATGCCTACTTCGAAAACCACGCCAAGGGGCTCTATCGCTGCATCTGCTGCAACAACGCCCTTTTCACCTCCGACACAAAATTCGAATCGGGCACCGGCTGGCCCAGCTTCTGGGCGCCCATTGCGAAAGAAAATATCTTTGTTTCCGCCGACAACAGTCTCGGCATGTCCCGCGACGAAGTCTCCTGCCGCCTTTGCGAAGCGCACCTCGGCCACGTCTTTGACGATGGCCCCCAGCCGACCGGCCTCCGCTACTGCATGAACTCCGCCTCCCTCCGCTTCTACCCCGCAAAAAATTCCTGACTTTGTGGCAAAGCCATCCCTGGCTGCGCTCTTCGCTCGGAAGCCACAGACCGCGTTCCCCGGCTTCCCCGTTCGGCATCCCCGCACCACATGTTGTAGTCTTACTCCATGGTCCTTTCCCGAGGCCTGCAGACCGCCATCCACGAAAAGAAGCGTGCCGCCCTGCTGAGTATCGGCTCCGCCGCGCTCCTGCTTTCCCTGAAAACTTTCCTGGTCATTCGCACCGACAGCCTCGGCATCCTCTCCGAGGCGCTGCACTCCGGCCTCGACCTCGTCGCCGCTGTCATCACCTTTCTCTCGGTGCGCGTCTCGGACCAGCCGGCTGACGAACGCCACCCCTACGGCCACGGCAAGTTCGAAAATTTCTCCGCGTTCATCGAGACCGGCCTGCTCATCCTCACCGCCGTCTACATCATCTACGAAGCCTTCCACCGCCTCTTTTTCCATTCCGTCCATATCCAGCCGAGCATTACTGCCATCCTGATTCTTCTCGTCGCCCTCTCGATTGATATCACCCGGGCCCGAACGCTCAATGTCGTCGCCAAACGCTACTCGAGCGAAGCCCTGGAAGCCGACGCCCTCCATTTTTCGACAGACGTCTGGAGCACGATTGTCGTCATCCTCGGCGTCGCGCTCGTCTGGGCCGGCAATGTCTGGAATTTTCCCTGGCTCTCCTACGCCGACTCGCTCGCGGGCCTTGCCGTCGCAGGCGTCATCCTCTGGGTCGGCTCACAACTCGGCCGCCGCACACTCGACGCGCTTCTCGACGCCGCTCCCGCGGGGTTGCAGGATCAGCTCGTTACCGAGGTCGGGAATATCGAAGGGGTTCTCCACGTCGAACGCGTGCGCCTTCGCCGCGCAGGCAACCGTTATTTTGTTGACGTGACCGTCAGCGTCGCCCGCACCGCCAATCTCGAGCAGGTCCACGCCCTCACCGACAGAATCGAAAAACGGATCGCACAGATCGTTCCCGCAGACGTCATCGTTCATGCCGAACCTCGCGCTCCCCGGGATGAGCATCTATTTGAATCCGTCCGGGCCGTCGCCCTTCGCCTCGGCCTCGCTGTTCACGACGTCACCGCCTCGCAGCAGGACGGCCACCTCTTCGTCGAACTCCACCTCGAAGTGGACGAAAATCTCAGCCTTCGCGAAGCCCACCGCCGCGCCACCGAACTTGAAGACGGCATCCGCGAACTAGGCCAGGGCAACGTCGACGTCAACATTCACATCGAGCCGCTGGGCCGCCACATCGCCACGCCCGATACCCGCGCCGGCGAAATGCGCCAACTCGAAATGTCCGTGGAATCCTTCCTCAATGGCATGCCCAGCACCTATGACGAACTGATTAATTGCCACGAGGTGCGAGTCCGCCAGGTCGAGCACCACATTCTGGTTTCCTGCCACTGCGTGATGAAGAGCGACCTCTCCATCACCCGCGTCCATGACGTCACCGCGGCCCTGGAAGACAGCGTAAAGGAGCGCTTCCCGCAAATCTCCCGCGTCACCATCCACCCCGAGCCCCCCGACGCCTCCTGATCCCGTCCGGCGGATTTCCTGTCCATGACTGTGGGTGATTGCTCACCGGAGTCGTTTGACATCCGTGAACTTCCTTGCCGATGATTTGCTCTAGGGCCGCGACTTCGGGGACCACTACGCCAGGAAGATGTAACTCCTCCCACCGCCCACAGACGGGCCATCTGAGAAATCTGTCAACCTGTCCTATTGAGGGCATCTTTCGGCCCGCGCCCCACGACATACTCGAGACTACCGTGATTTCGAAATCGTGAGTCCAAGGATTGCGGTCTGGAGAACACTCTATGCAACGAACAAATCTAGTTCTGGGTGGACTGTGCCTGGTGGCGGCTCTCGCCATCAGCGGACCCCTTGTGGCCACGACAGCGGCACAGGAAGCCAATTTACAGGTTCGCGTCTACGACTCGCACCACCGCGATTACCACAACTGGGATGACCGCGAAGACCGCGCCTACCGGAACTACCAGGAAGGGCGCCACGAATCGTATGTTGCCTACGAGCACCGGAAGCATCGCTACCAGGAGCACTACTGGAACTGGCGGCATAGTCACCCGGATCGCGATTAACGAACAAATTTAGCCTTGAATGAAAGCGCCCCGCGTGCCGTTTTGCGCGCGGGGTGCTTTCCGACGTTGTTTTCCTGCGGACTAGTGATTACCTGTAGGTCCGGCCACCCGATCCGCTTCCCGGCAAACCTTGCGGCTTCTCTCTAACCTGTGGGTCCAGATTCTACGGGCCATTCTTGTCACGCCCGCCAGTTATTTGGGCGTGCAGTCCTGTGCCGGAGGGGCCGCCGGGGTAATCGAAGTATTCAACGACGGAGAACCGTCAAAATCGAACAGGTCCTCCAGCGTGTGCGCATGCTTGTCACGCAGCGTCAGGAACTGCCGTGTGACCTCCTCGTTGTCCTGGTCACCGCGGCCGTCGCTTGTTCCGGTGCTCAAGAATCGCTTTTCAATGAACGCCAGAATGGACGCGTGATCGCCCACGGTATGCGAAACGTAGTGAGGTTTTGAAAACGGCGAAACTGCCATGAACGGCACGCGCACGCCCAACTGGTCAAAAGCCGCGCAATCCGCCGGAAATGGACCGGTAGGGTCTGAAGCGAACTCTGGGCAAAGCGCCGCGGCGTCGTTCACGGTTGTATCCGTCGTGCTGAACGGATTGTGCGCGCATTCTGCTCCACCGCCGGGCTCGAGGCTCAGCGGAGGGTTCGAGAGATCCGCGCACTGCCCCGGGAATATGCCGTCCGGCGTCCGCGAGGAATCCTGCCGGGCCGCCGGAGGTGCAACGTGGTCGAAGTAGCCGCCGTGTTCGTCATACGTAATGAAGATAACGGTATCCTGCCAGTACGGGCCGCTGCGCAACGCGCTAACCACCTGGGAGACATACGCCTGTCCGCGCTGAATATCGGTAGGCGGGTGTTCGTCATTTTCGTGCGCGGTGCCGAATAGTCCGAAGTTCGGGTCCAGAAAAGACACGCTTGGCAGAGGCGGCAAGTTGGGCGCTCCCGCTGCTTGTTCGAGAAACACCGGCAGAGGAAAGAAGTGCGGATCGATGCCGGTTGCTCCGAACAAGCGAAATGCGCCGGCCTGGGGCGCATCCTGGAAATAATCCGCCCAGCTCACGTTGTTTTTCTCCAACAAGTCCAGAATCGTTCCGTTGACGGGCTTGTAGCCGCCTGCAGGCGGAAACGTGTCGTTGGTCGTCAGATGCCCAAAGGAAGTTGCCGCCAGCAGGTAGGAGCGGTTCGGAAAAGTCGGTCCTAGCACGGACGCAAAGTAGCGGTCATTGATCGCAAATTGGCTGGCCAGGTTGTAATAAAAGGGGATGTCGTCTTGGGTATAAAAGCCCATTGTCTGGTCTTCGGTGGGATTCTCCACCCCGTTGTCAATTTGTTCGGTCTTGTCGTTCACCCGGACAAATCCGTCGCTCAGTGCGGATTGGCGAGTGCGGTTCGGATGCAGGAAATTCATTTCCTGGTGGGTCCCCAGCCACGAATGATCCAGGTCCGGCGAGGCGCAGCGCCGCGAGTCATGGAAAGAGGAGACAAGCGACCCATCGTCATCTCGGTTGGCGTTGTAACAGTGCAAGTCCCCGTTTTTGTCCGGCACGCAGGCGAGGCCGTCGACGCAAGAGTGATCTCCATCCCGGCACCCGAAAAGTCCACGATGGTAGGGGCTGCCCGGCGCGTAGGCCAGCGCCCCGAAGTAGTTATCAAACGAATGGTTTTCTTGCATGATCACAACCACATGTTTCACTTTTTTCAGGTTGCCGTCCGCGCTGGCAGGCACCCCGGTCAGCCATGCCAGAATTAGTGGCAGCAATAGCGCCGACCGAATGAGTTCGACGAATCTCATGTAATGTCGCTCCTTGAACTTTGCTCTCTAGTTCCGGCGTGCGCGGTCCCCGGCTCCCTTAAGGGAGCACATCCAGCGTAAATTCTTCATCAATCTTCTGCGAACATTCCGTGATGCTCGCGTGGCAGGTGCCGGCCAGCTTCCAGCTTGGTCATCGGGTAGAGTGACCCTCTTCCGGCATCTCGCCGGAAGATTCGTTCTCCGATTTCCGTTTATCATAGGAAGTCTGGGAAACAGCAAAGGAAGCCTGCTCGCCAGGCCTGTTCGCTGCCCCTCGAACGGGCACAGGCGGTCTCTGCCGCGAAGACTCAGGATGGAAAGCATGAAAAAACAAAAGTCATTACCCGAGCATCTCGTGGAACTTCTCCAGGGCGGCCACGCTCACGTGGATTTTGCGGGCGCTGTTGAGGACTGGCCCATGGATCTACAGGGGAAAAAGCCGGAGGGAGCGGCGCACTCCCCGTGGGAAGTACTGGAGCACATGCGCATTGCCCAGCGGGACATCCTGGAGTTCACGCGCAATCCCAAGCATGTCTCTCCCGAATTTCCCGCCGGATATTGGCCAAAGACGCCAGCACCTCCCGATAAGAGAGCCTGGAAGAAAAGCGCGGACGCGTTCCGCTCCGACTTGAAAGCAATGATCAAAATCGTGGAAAACAAATCCACGGATTTCTTCGCGCCGGTTCCCCACGGCGACGGCCAAACCGTCCTGCGCGAAGCGTTGCTCGTGGCCGATCACAACGCCTACCACTTGGGAGAGTTGCTCCTGCTGCGGCGCCTCCTGGGCGCCTGGAAATAGCTCGGGGCCTCGCTTGAAAACCGGGGTATCGAAGTCGTCCATCTTGGTCCTCAAGGAGAGCACTTAACACAGGCCCAGGTTATGGCTCGGTTGGAAACGGGACAGGCAGAAATGTTCGCTAATGGACTCCGGTCAAGAAAGTCCTACCGACCGATCAAGCGGGCCGTCGGGGGTTCGCACTAATCTCATCCAACAATGATCGAACGGCTTTACACAACCGGAGTTTATGGAAAGGCGGAAGAGACGTTCTTTCGGCAACTACGGCAAGCCCACGTTCAGGTCCCTGATTTTCCGGATACGGCACGACCATTTGACTGAGGCCGCAGATTGCGCGATTAAAGGAACGGTACTCGGCAGGATTGGCAATCAAAAGAGTGATATTCCCTCCCGCTTTTTATGGAAATCGTGCCAGTGCAAATGGAGAATGCTTGAATACCGGTAGTGGATGAGAAAACGATCCGGGATATTCCGGTGCTTCCGACAGAGTTCCCACTCGCATCGCTGTCGAGCGTTGTGCCCAAGGATGCATGGTCGGATATACTCTATGAAATTTGCTCCAACTCGTCCCGCCGCGTCCAAAAGTAGATAGCGAACCCCACCGCCACCAGCGGCAGCGCCGCTCCGAACTCATCGATAAACCAACTGGTCTTTCCCGTGTTCCGCGTCAGTGGAGTGAAAATCGCTTGCACGTACAAATTGTGGCTCGCATGCAGCAGTGCGCCCGTCCACAAGCTTCCGGACTTCAGCCTCATCCATGCGAAAACAACCGAAATCGCCAGCACCATCACGGTGAAACATGTGAGCGAATACCACCTCGGCGTTTCTCCGCCGTTGTAGTGACCCCAGATCAGCAGTGGATAGTGCCAGCAGGACCAAACGACACCGCTGATCAGCGCCGTCCCGGTAAATCCCACGCGCTTGAAAAGCTGCGGCACCAGAAACCCGCGCCACCCGATCTCTTCGCCAAGCGACGACGCCAGGCTCTTCGCCAATCCGAAAGTCCCTACCAGTAGGACGTAAATCACCGTGGAAACCGCCGGTGATGCGTGCAAACCCATCAGCACCACCAGTTTGTCCATGAATTCGTGGTTCGGGAATCCCCCCAGGCCCGAACACCAGACAATCGAGTACGCAATCGCGGCATAGCACAGTGGGATTAGCCAGCTGTCAAGGGCGTATTTTTTCTCCGGCCATCTCCAGCCAAGTTCCGTCAAATCCCGTCCGTTCGCTTTCAGCGTGACCATCGCGGCAAGCGCCGGACACCACATCAGCCCCAGTACGTACATCCCTGATCCGCCGCCCAGGTTGTCGGCCCTTAGCGCCATAAAATAAAAAGCAGAGCTGAACAAAAAAACCAACAACACGTAAATCGCAACCTGCTGCCTCGACCCGCTTTGTCCGGCCATCGACGCCCCTCTTCCGACTCCCCTTGTCTGCAGGCCCTGATCCTGTGCGTTCCGCTTTACGGCATCACCGGCAGCACGACAAACGACTCCATCTCCGGCGCCGAATAAACGCGCTGTGTCGCCGGAACAAAATCGTCGGTCTGCGCCTTGTAAATGCTCGGAACAAACTTCTGTGGATTGCGATCGATCACCGGAAACCATGTCGACTGCACTTGCACCATGATGCGGTGGCCTTTCAGGAAAACGTGGTCGTGATTCCGCAGCGGCACTTCCCATTTCGTTGGCTCATTCGCTGCCAGTGCGGTTGGCCGCTCGAAACCTTTCAGGTAGCGTCCGCGCCGGACTTCCATCGCCACCGGCAATTCGTATCCATTCACCGATTGCGAGTATTGCCCAGGCTTTGGGCCTTCTTCCGGCTTCCACGCCGGCTTCTCCGCGTCCTGCGGATAGACGTCAATCAGCTTCACCACGAAATCAGAATCGGTTCCGGTGGTCGACGCTGACAACACCGCAGATACCGCACCCGTAATCACCAGATCGCGCTCCAGCGGTGCGCTCAGATAGCTCAGCACGTCGGAACGATGGTCCACGAACCGTTGGTCCGCCACTTCCCACGTCCGCCAATCGCCGGCCGGGTAGGTAGGCGAAATCGGCCGCTGCCGGTACGGCACGGGATTCGCCGGATCGGAAACATATTCGCGATACGCCTTCGTCCCTGCTGATTTCTCCGGCTCAGTGAAGGATAGGCTGCCGTCTGTATGAAAATAAAGTTTCGTCGCTTTAGCTTCTTTTGGCGGCCACGCCGCATACGTGTGCCAGGTGTTGGAGCCGCTCTGGAAAATATTTGCCTTCCACGCCGGTTTTTCTCCAGTCCCGTGTAAGTAGTAGCGGAAAAATGGCGCTTCGATCGTCTCGCGAAACTCACGCGCCGTTTCGTGTCCCCCGAACGGAATGATCCCGATCGATTCCCCCTTTGGCGATTGCCACTGGCCGTGGAACCATGGACCCGCCACCATGAAATTGTTGTGATCCGGGTCATGCTCCCCCGCGTGCTCAAAAATCTGCCACGGGCCCCACGGGTCTTCCTGGTCCCAGAACCCCGCGACATTCAGGTTTGGGACAGGTGAATCGTGCAGTTGACCGACCCACGCTTCTTTCTTCCAGTACTCGTCGTAATCCGCATGCTCCACTGTGTCGTTCCAAACGGGTATTTTCCCGTGCAGGTATTTGCCGTTGATGTTCGTCAGCGGGCCCAGCGCCAGGTACCATTCGTAGGAATCGTACGTCTCGAAATCAAAGTGCGTGTTGCTGTTTTTGTCGGACTGCTCCATCACCGTATACTCAAACGCGTAGCTCTCTCTCAGCGCTCCGTAGCGATGAAAGTCATCGTTCATCCACTGGTCCACCGGCGAAGCCTGCTCGCTGATGGCCTTCAGTGCCGGGTGCGGATGCAGCAGCGTCAGCGCCGTCGTCAATCCGTCATAGGAAACACCGTACATTCCCACCTTTCCGTTGTTGTCAGCCACATTCTTCACCAGCCATTCGATCGAATCATAGGCGTCTGTTGTCTCGTTCGTGGCCTTCGGGTCTTTCAAGTCCACCTGCGACGATAGCTTGAAGTCGCCTTCAGATTTGAATCTCCCTCGCAGGTTTTGCACCACGAAAATGTATCCGTCCTGCGCCAGCTCCTTCATCGACGAAGGCATCTGCTGCGGCGCTCTTTCCGGCACGCCATACGGTGTCCGACGGAATAAAATCGGCAGCGGTTTCGTCGCATTCGTGGGAGTCAGAATCACCGTTTGCAGGTGTACGCCATCGCGCACCGGCACCATCACTTCCTGATACTGGAAAATCGCTTGCGCGGGGGGCGCCTGCGTTTCCTGACCCACAGCACAGGAAACGCCCGCGAACAGAAAAACCATCAGTACTCTGCCTGCAGTGTTCATGCGAACGCTCCCTCCAGAATCTATTTCCCGCCGCCAAACTGTGTCCCCGGTGGCGTGCATACTAGCTAACTTCGGGTATCCGTGCAACAAATATTGAAATCTCTTGACATCCTGCAACAATCGTTGTAATTGGCTTGTTAACTTTTCGATCTTGGCCAGCTCAGAGCGATGCCGGGGACTTGCGGCAACCGCGCAAGCCGCGCTCCTCACCCGGCATTCGGGGGAACTCGTGGTTCAATCGACTGATAGTCACCTCGCAGACGCCGGCGCCGCCTCTAACTCCCACGGTCTCTCCGTCCTCGAAAGTCGCTTTGCCGCCGCTCAGTCCAAGCTCAATCCCAGCCGCCGCAAATTAGTCCGCATGATTCTGGAAAATCCAGAAGACACCTACTATCTGTCTTCGCGCGAACTCGCGAAACGCTATCAAGTGGATGCGGCCACGATCGTTCGCACCATTCAAGCTCTGGGCTACGGTAAATTCGCGGAGTTCCTCGCCGACCTGCGCACCCACTTTGTTACCCGACTCACTCCCTACACCGTTCTGAAAGCTGCTTCCCGGGAAAAACGCACCGTCGCCGACCGCGTCCGCCACAACATGGAACTTGATCTGCGCAATCTCCAGGCGCTGCAATCCACCGTCGATTCCGCGCGTATCGTCTCTCTTTCTAAACATGTGAAGAAGGCGCGCCGCATCCTGATAATCGGAATTGATCTCGCTGCAGCCCTCAGCTGGTATCTCGCTTACGGGTTGATGACCCTCGGCTTCGCCGCGGAAGCTCCGACCGGCAGTACCGGCAATGTCCAGCGTCGCGTGCGCACGCTTAACTCGCGCGATCTTCTGATCGCTATCAGCTTCGGCCAGTGCCTGCGAGACACCGTCGAAGCCGCGCAACGCGCGCGTAAGCAGGGCGTCCGCACCTTCGGCATCACCGATAGCGAAACAACTCCGATCGCCCGCATCTGCGACGAATCTTGCTTTGCCTCTGTCGCCAGTCCCTCGTTCGGAGGCTCCTACGTCGCGCCCGTATCGCTTCTCGGCGCGATTCTGATCGCTTGTGCGCATACGCAAACATCACGCGCTCTGAAATTGCTCCGGCGCAGTGAAGAAGAAGACCGCACGGACCATCGCTGGTACCAAAACCACAGCGAGGGAAACGAAGGTCTTGAGTGACTTGCCAGCGGCCCAATTTTGAGGGGGTGTTTATGAGGACAGGAACGCGACCCAACGCCAGTCGATTGGTGCTGATACTTGTGTTGCTGGGACTTGGTCTGACGGGGAGATCCACTGCTGCCCAGACAACGTCCACAATTGAAGGTGTGGTAACGGATCGTCAGGGGCTGGCTATCCCCGGAGCCGAGGTCAGTATCGCCGGAAACAGCCTTGCTGTGAGCAAGAAAACGACCGCGAATGCTGCCGGAGCCTACGAAGTTGCCGCGCTCCCCGCGGGCACGTACACCCTGACGGTTTCTCACGCGGGCTTCAGGACGCAAGTGATCAATGATCTGGAGATTACCCTGAACCGCACGATCAAAATCAACGTGACACTCGAGGTCGGCACCGTGCAGCAGAGGGTGGAAGTGTCCGGTCAGATCCCGTTGCTGGAAACCAGCTCGTCCTCGGAAGGTTCGACCATTGTGCCGCAACAAATCGAACAAATGCCGATCAACGGCAGAAACTATCTGGACTTAATGCAACTGGTCCCGGGCGTGGCCATCAACCGGCAAGCGGATCTCCATGATGACAATGCAACGCCAGTGCTCGGCGAGCGCGCCAACAACACCGGCTTCCTCATTGACGGCCTGTCTAACCAGAACGAACTGAGCGGCGGCCCCGCGGCGCAGTTCAATCAGGACACCATCGCGGAATTCCAAGTCATTACCGCAGGATACAAAGCGGAGTTCGGCCACGCCTCTGGCGGGGTTGTGAACGTCATCACCAAGTCCGGGAGCAACAATATTCACGGTCTGGCCTCGGTGTATCACCGCAACAGCGCATTCGACAGCGCCGACATTCCCGGCACGAGCAACGTGCCCTACCTGCTTCGGTGGGACTACGACGTGGCCGGTGGCGGCGCACTGGTGCGGGACAAAGCATTTTGGTTCGGCTCGGTGGAGAACATTCACGAAAATCGCCAGCTAAATTTTGTCCCTCCACCCAAAACCCCCCAATTCCTAATCGATAATGAAGAAGTCTACAACAGGCCAACAACGGATCGTGAGGTTCGCGCCTTCCTGAAATTTGATCAGGTCCTCGGCATGCACCATCTCACCGAGCAGATGAACTACACCAACGCCCACGTCAACAGCAATAACCCGCTTTCCGCGTATAACGCGCTACCTTCCACGCGCACCAATCTCGGCGACCGGAATCTTCTTCTGGGTTTCAGCGATACGATGACTCTCGGTAATTCGGCCAGTCCTTACATCCTCACCGTGCGAGGTCAATATCGCGATGAGCCGACTCTCAACAGCGCGGCGCACCCGCAGGCCGGTCCCAACACCACTTTCAATCTCTTCAGCAGCTACACTACCGGTGGCATTTTCGGCGATCTAGGCACGCCTAACTACGGCGCTCTTTTCACTCCCTCGACATTGGACCAAAAATACGGCACTTTCGGCGCAAGTCTGGCCAAAACCATCAGTACGCACACATTGAAGTTTGGTGCGGACTACGAGCACACCCAGGTCGACGGGGTTGAGGCCAATCTCCAGCAAAACCAGCTCTTTGCCACGCAGGCTGACTATCAGCAGTTTGGACCCATTGACGCCGGCTTTTTCCTGCTTCTCACCACCGGTGGTCTCACCCCGCAAGCCAACCAAATCAAATTGCGCAACAACTACACGGGTTTATGGATACAGGACGATTGGAAAATTGCCCACAACCTGACGCTGAATGGCGGGCTCCGTTGGGATTACGATTCGGCGTTCGACAAGAAGGACAACATTTCTCCGCGCATCGGCTTCGCCTGGTCGGTCACGCCGAAGACCGTTGTGCGCGGCAGCTTTGGAATGTTTTACGACCATTTCCGTCTTGGCCTCGCCCGCGATATCCCGGGCTTCGGCGGCGCGGATATCCGTCTAAGCCAGCCTCTTTCCTTCCCTCGTCTTTTCTACGGCGTGCCCACGATTGCTCCCGCTTTATTCGGTCTGTGCCTCTCGCCCACGCAGACTGACGCACAAATCGCTGGCCAGCCGTGCCCTTATCCGTTTGACCCGCCGGGAACACCCTACTTCGGGGTAGACCGTCTGAATGGCATTGGTAGTACACCGATTCCTGCCAACGTCGCGGTCAACCAGGGCAATGTGCAGCAGCTTTCCGGTCTAAGTCCCAGCGCTTTCCTCACTGCAGCAGACGCAGCAACAGGCATGCCGTCCAATTTCTGGTTCTGGGGTCCGTTCGGTGCGCTCTCGTTCAACGTCTTCCAGCCCGGCAGCTTTCCAGTAACCATCGATCCGCACTTCGCCACTCCTCACACAGACAGCTATACCCTTGGTGTGCAACGCCAGGTTGGCAGCGATTGGGTCATCTCGCTGGACTACTATCACAAGGACATCATCAACATCCTCGGGGTTCGAGAAACGAATCTTCCCTTCGCTGCGCGCATTGACAATTCCGGCGGCACCATCACCGCAGTGAATGGCTACGGACCGTGGTATGGCGGTACTTACGATGCCGGAATCCTCTCGTTCGAAAAGCGCATGAGCCACCGCTTTACGATCGGCGGCAGCTACGCTTACGTTTCAGAACACGACGACGCATTCAACTATAATCTGGGCACCGGGGCACTCGGGACCACCACGAACGGCACTAGCGGTTTCACTGGCTTCCCCACGGACAGCTTCCGCGGCATTCCGCCTGTTGTTACCGACCCGGGTAGTGGTACCTGCCCGGGTGGGACGAATGCAACCAGTTCCTTTTTTGCGTGTAATGGCAACTATGTGCCGAAGGCAGGTGTCTATTACAACGGTGCATCTCTAGATAGCGGACCTTCCGACTTTGCATTGCGCCACACCTTTGAAGCCCACGGTCTTGTTGAACTGCCCTGGAAGATCCAGTTCAGCAGCCTGTTCCGCGTGCAGAGTGGCTTCCACTACACGCAAAACGCCCTTGTACCCGTTGACCAGGACGGCAACGGGGCGTACAACGGCCGCGATCTCAAGACCGCCCGTAACGCTTTCACAACCCCGTATTTCCTGAACATGGATCTGCGCGTGGCCAAGACCTTCGCGGTTGGTGATCGCGTGCGGCTGCAGGCCCTCTTTGAGTTTTTCAACCTCTTTAACAGCGCGAATCCAGCTGCCGTGAACCTCAATCAGAACCACAATCCCCTGAATGCGGGCGAAGCCATTTTCGGTTCCACGGCTGAGTACTTGCCGGGCCGCGAAGGACAGTTTGGGCTGCGGCTTACATTTTGATTGGCCGCTGTTTACGGCACAGCTGGCTCTGCTTTTGCGCGAGTTGGGTGAACCAGCGACGCCCTGTGTTTATGGCAATCAGGTATCTGAATGTGACCACGGAGGTTCGATGAGCGGATTGTATCGGAAGGTCAAATTGCTGGTTCCAGCAGCTACAGCAATCTTTTTGCTTGCGGTTTCCCTTGCCTCGGGGCAAAGCAAAGCGACAAAGCCGGAGCAGGAAGCTAGGAAAGCCGCGGGCACGGCCACAGCTCACGCAGTCGCCGTTTCGCCGTCCCCGGTCTCGGGGGCTTCCAGGCCGGAATTGACCGGTGCGGACGTCGAAGCCTTTCTCGACGGCATGATGCCCTCGCAGCTTGAGCGGGAAGATGTCGCCGGCGCGGTCATCGCGATTGTCAAAGACGGCCACGTCATTTTCGCCAAAGGGTACGGCTATTCAGACATGGAGAAGCGCAAGCCCGTCACACCGGACGCCACTCTCTTTCGTCCCGGCTCCATCTCAAAACTCTTCACCTGGACGTCCGTCATGCAGCTCGTCGAGCAGGGAAAGCTTGACCTCGACAAGGACGTCAGCCAGTACCTCGACTTCCCGATCCCGCCCGCTTTCGGTAAGCCCATCACCCTTCGCGATATCCTCACTCACACTTCCGGTTACGAAGAAACTGCGCGCGACCTTTTCGTCGCCGACGCGCAGCATCTCTTTCCCCTCGATCAATACCTCAAGAACCACATGCCGGAGCGCATCTTTCCCCCGTTTGTCGTCCCCGCCTACTCGAATTACGCCACCACCCTCGCCGGCTACATCGTCCAGCGCGTCTCCGGCGAGCCCTTCGCGCAATACGTCGCCGAACATATCTACACACCTCTGGACATGAAGCGGACGACTTTTGTTCAGCCGCTCCCCGCAGACCTCCTGCCTCTGATGTCCAACGGCTATCGCAAAGCCTCGGGCAAGCCCCAGCCATTCGAATTCGTCGAAGCTTTTCCCGCCGGCAGCGTTTCCACGACCGCTCTGGACATGTGCAATTTCATGATCGCCCATCTCCAGGACGGCAAATTCGGCGACAAGCAGATCCTTCGCCCGGAAACCGCAAAGCTCATGCACTCGCGACTGTTTGACGCCGACGATCGCCTCAGCGGCATGGCTCACGGCTTTTACGAAGAAACGCGAAATGGCCATCGCATCATCGGCCACGGCGGAGACACGGAGCTCTTCCACAGCGATCTGCACCTGATACTCGATTCAAACGTCGGTTTCTTCGTGTCGTACAACAGCGCGGGCAAGGGCGAAGTCAGCTCGCGCACTATCCTGTTTGAAAAATTCCTCGATCGATATTTTCCTTACACTTCGCCGCCTGCCGGCAAAATCGATGATCCCAAGGCAGATGCCGCCGCTGTCGCTGGCCTATACAAAGGGAGCCGGCGCTCGGACTCCTCGTTTGTTCACTTGCTGACGCTCGTCGGCGAAGTCAAGGTCTCTCCGAATGCCGATGGCACGATCAGTGTCGATGCACTGAAAGCGGCCAGTGGCGAACCCAAGAAGTTTGAGGAAATTGAGCCCTTGCTCTATCGTGAAGTCCACGGCCAGGATCTTGTCGGCTTCAAGAAAGATTCCTCGGGCAACTGGCAATTCCAGATGGACTACCCCTTCTTCATCTTCCAGCGCGTCGGCTTTTTCGAAGGCAAGCTGTTCAACTTCGGCATCCTCATCTTCGGCTTGGTGGTCGTTCTCCTCACGGTGCTTCTCTGGCCAGTCGGCGCCATGATTCGCAAGCATTACGGCCGTCCGCTCGAATTGAACCCCGACGAACGCCGCCAGCGCCTCTTGGCCCGCCTGGTCTGCCTCTTATTCCTCATCGTGTCCATTGGCTGGGTTGTCGCCATTTCTCTCACTGACAGCATCAGCGCTCTTGACTCCCTCCCGCCATGGATCATCATCTTCGGCCTTCTGGGTGTCGTCTGCGCCATCGGCACAATTTTCGTTGTGCTCAACGCCGTTCGCAGCTGGCGCACCTCCGGCCGCTGGATTTGGGCAAAGCTGCACGATGTCGCCCTCGCGCTGGCTTGCCTTTCGCTCGTTTGGTTCCTCTTCACCTGGAAGCTCTTGAGCTTCAAAACCAACTTCTAAGGCGCTGGGCAGACCGCGCGCGTTAGATTGCGGAAAAAACACGAGAAATCGTCTTTTGCGTGAAGCCCGTCCGGGGCAAGGCAATCGGCTCAGCGGCAAGGCCGGATCAAGGCTGAACAGCAGCGCTTTGTTTCCAACCGGGTCCCCGCAGGGCGCGCCCCGCTGTACGGCCCGTCAGTTTTCCGTCCTCAAATTCCAACTGTCCGTTCACGAACACGTATTTCACGCCTTTGGATAGTTGCGACGGCTCCGCATACGTGCCTACATCCTCGATGGTTGCGGCATCGAAGACCGTGATGTCCGCAAAATAGCCTTCTTTGAGCAAGCCGCGGTCCAGCAGACGCTCGCGTTGCGCGGGGAGCGACGTCATCTTGCGGATGCCCTGCTCCAGCGGCAGCAGGTGCTGGTCGCGGACGTAATGACCGAGGAAGCGCGGCATTGCGCCGAACGCCCGGGGGTGCGAGTGCCGTTCATACAATGGACCGTCCAGCGACATCTCACTGGCATCCAGGCAAAGACTCGTCCACGGCTGTTTCAATCCGTAAATCAGATCATTTTCATTGGCCATGAAATAGAGCGCGCCTGTCTGCCCCTTATCGGCGATGACAAAATCGAACAGTGCGTCCAGCTGCGATTTCTTTTGCGCTTGGGCAATCTGGGCGACGGTCTTGCCGTCGAATTTCTTCAGTTCAGGATTCACGACACCTGAAACCAGCACCCCGCTCCCCCCTCCGCTGTCGAAGTAGATGTTCTCCCAATTGGGATGATCAGCGGCCATTTCAGCCTTGATCTTGGCCCGCGTCTCGGGATCGTGCAGGCGCTGCAGAAGTTTCTCCATCCCCCCATCAGCCGCCCAGGGCGGAAGACTCGAAGCCAGCGCGGTTCCCCCCGCAATGTAGGGGTACATGTCGGCCGTCACATCCTGGCCGGCATCACGCGCAGCCTGGATCTGCCCCACAATTTTTGGCATATTCCCCCAGCGCGTCTTGCCGGAGACTTTCAGGTGGAAGATCTCAACCGGAAGATTCGCCTCGCGGCCGATGCGAAGCGCTTCTTCCACGGCTTGCGGCTCGGTCTGCCCTTCGCTGCGCATGTGCGACCCATATATGCCGCCGTACTTTGACGCCACCTTGGCCAGCGCAATCAACTCTTCCGTCTTCGCGTAATGTCCCGGGGGATAGATGAGCGCGGTGGAAATCCCGAACGCGCCGTCTTGCATGGCCTCGGCCACGAGGCCCTTCATTTCTTCCATTTCGGCCGGAGTCGGCTGGCGATCCACATCGCCAAGCACAGCTTCGCGTACCTGGCCTGCGCCAACATAGGTTCCGATGTTCAGCGGCGTGCCCTGCTTCTCCAGCCGTTTAAAGTAGCCATCCAGCGTGGTCCAATCGATTTTCAGCTTGTACTGGTCCAGTGCGGGCTGGAGAGGTGCAAGCGTGAGGTTTGTCTGAGGCGCTATCGAACCGCCTTCCCCGGTAATTTCTGTCGTGATCCCCTGTGCCAGCTTGCTCAGCGAGCGATTGTCAATCAGGACTGCCGCTTCTGATTGCCCCAGCATGTCAATAAATCCTGGCGAGATGACCAGCCCCTTGGCGTCAATCTCCCGCTTGGCGTGCGCGCCATCAAGTTTCCCTATGGCAGCAATGCGGTCGCCGCGGATGGCTATGTCGCCAGACACCCACGGATTGCCAGAACCATCAATGATTGAGCCGTTCTTGAGGAGCACGTCGTATTCGTCGCCGGCTGAGAGGCCCACCTGCGAATTCAATGGCACATCGTAGGCCGCTGCCGCAATCTCTCCGAGCGCTTCTCCCGCAATCTTCTGAGCGGCGTCCGGGTCATCGCGCGACACAGACACCATGTTCAGGTAGAGCGCGAGAATCAGGTGCTTGCCGTCGGCGGTATCCATGTAACCCGCCAGGCCTTTGCCGGTGATCATCAGTTTCTTGTTCAGGGCATCGTAGGAACCGTATGTCCCGGTTTTTGCGTGTACATGGCCCGCGGCCGGAGAATTCACCTGAATTTTGGACAGCGTTCCGTCTTTCCCAAGGATGGGCAGCCCACGGTAGAAATCCTGATAGTCTTTTTGTTCAGACATGTAGCGAAGGTAATGAACCATGAAGTCCGGCGTGAAATAGGCGTTGCCTCCGGCTCCGTCGCTTTGCGCAGCACCTCTCAGATCAAGGCCAGCCTTGGTGAGGAACTCATTTTCGAGGTCAAAGCCGGCCTGGTCGATTTTCTTGTCCTTGTGAGCAAGGAGCGCGCCCAGAAGAAACGGAGTTGAACTGGCATGAAGGTTGTGGCTGACCTTGAGCGTTATTTTCACGTCCTCCTTCAGCGGAGGTGAAACGTGTTCGGCAACGATATTTTCTTCTCTATAGGTGGCCGAGAGCGCTTTGAAATCTATCTGCTCCGCGGGGGCCGCAAGATTTGACGTCACACCCTCCGCTTTTAGCGCCTCGACCAAAACTGCGGCGGCATAACGGCTCGGCTCCGGAACCGCGTAAGACGTCATGGCGGGTTTTGCATCGAGAGCCATGCTGCCGGTCAGCGTGACGCTCCGGGTTCCATCCGCGTTGAGTTTCTCGTTTTCATATCGCAGCGAAGTTCGAGAACCTGCTTTTCCTGTTGTCGCCTGATTGATGATCGTTACGTAGCCGGTTTGCGGCGCAATCTTCAGTCGCACGGCGGACCTTTCTTCCGCTCCGGCGCTGACAATCACATCCACGACATTGTCGTTCACCACGATCGGTGATATCACGACGCCTGTGCCCAATTCCCGCTCCCCTTCGGCGAACAGCGTCGCATCCACCAGCACTCTTCCTCCTACCCGCTTGATTCCTTTTGCCGCCACCTGGCGTGCAAACTCTCGCATCACCACCAGCGGATCTCCAGGCAGTCCTACGCTGTCCGGGCCGCCGTAGGTATGATCGTGGTCTTCAAACGCCAGCGAACCGTCTGCCTGGATGCGATTTGAAAGGTTCAGGTCTCCGCTCGCCACCAGCACCAGGTCCCCTTGCAGCGTGCCATCCTTCTGAATCGGTCCCGTGCGATAGATCTTGGTGCGGAATCTGTAGTCCCCGCCAAAAAGTTCGAGCGCGGTGCCTTCGGTCAGCAGTTTGGTAGTGGAACCCGGCACGAAAAGCTGCGAGGAGTTCAGTTCGTAAACCACGTTGCCGGTATCGGCAGCGATGAATTTGATGCCGAAGCGTGAGTGAGCAAATTCCGGCCGCTCGGTAATCTTCCTGATTCGCTGCTCCAGTGCCGTACTGGATTGCGCGAGCGCCGGAATGCCCCAACATGCAATCGCGACAGCGGACAAACCTGCGAAAAGTAGCCGAACGGGGTGTTTCTTGTTCATGCGACACTCCTCAGTAGAATCACCGAACTTGCTCGCTCGCCTCATCGAACTTCCAGACACTCCGCAAATTCGAACTCTTGCCCATGCGCTCAGGATGGCTCGATCACTGCCTAAACTCCTCAACACGATCCAATCCAGAAACCTGTTTCAGTTCACCGCGGAACGCGCAGTCCAGTTGTTGCGGCGCACCGTGATTTCCTCAATGTAGTCGCGCTTGATCGCATAGCCCAGGCCGGGCGTGCTTGGCACGCGGATCGTGCCCTTCGCGGTAACTTCCACCGCGGGTTCGATGATATCCTCGTTCCAGTAGCGGTGGCTCGCCGACACGTCACCCGGCAAAGTGAAGCCCGGAAGCGTGGACATCGCAATGTTGTGCGCGCGGCCAATCCCGGATTCCAGCATGCCTCCACACCAGACAGGAACATGTCTCCGAAGACACGCCGCTTGCATTTTCCGCGCTTCGGTGTGACCGCCGACGCGCCCCAGTTTAATGTTGATAATCCGGCAGGCTTTCATTTCGATCGCCGCCAGGGCATGATTCGTGTTGTAGATGCACTCGTCCAGGCAAATCGCCGTCCGGACCTGGGCCTGAAGTTTGGAATGCCCGTAGATATCGTCCCAGCTCAATGGCTGTTCCATCATCAATAAGTTGAACTCATCGAGTTTCTGCAGCTGCACGGCGTCATCGAGGGTGTATGCGGAATTGGCATCGACCGACAGTCGAATTGTCGGGAATTCCTTCCGAACCGCCGCAACGAATTCCACGTCTTTGCCCGGTTTAATCTTTAATTTGACGCGTTGGTAACCGCTCTGAAGCTCTTCCCCCACTCTTTTGACCAGGGATTCCGGGTTTTCCCGAATACCAAGCGAAACTCCGGCTGCAATTTCATCCACCGCTCCGCCCAAAAGTTTATAGAGCGCAACTCCCCTCAGTTTGGCCTCCATATCCCAAAGGGCATTCTCAACTCCGCTCTTGGCCATCTCGTGCCCGCGAATCTGATTCACTAGCTTCGGAAATTCCGACGCGGCAGCAAGATTCTTCCCAATGAGCAGAGGCGCGATGAAATCGGAGATCACGTGCCAGGCCGTATCCGTTGTCTCCGCGTTGTAGGCCGGAGATTCCCCCGCAGTGACTTCGCCCCATCCGTTTATTCCATCTCCTATGGCCTCCACCAGAAGAATGCGGCGGTCCTGCACAACACCAAAGCTCGTTTCAAAGGGGGACTTCAACCGCATGTGGATTTCGCGGAGTGCTATGGATTCAATCTTCATAAGGCTCCAGAACGTAGCTTCCCTGCTCCAGGTCAAACTCAAATCCCACGGCGGCGCGCCCCTCGGCCGTGTACCGTTCGAATTGCGAGCGAACTCCAGTTTGAATACTCTCTGCCTCAGCCGGATTGCTGCTGGTAATTTGCCGGATCCCGGCAGGGATGCGGATGCGCACCCGATCTCGTCCCGCTTTCGGCAGCTTGCCGTCGAGCAGTTCTTCTACCCGCGCCGATCGAACCCACCACTCTGCTACCAGGCGGTCCGTTGGCAATCCACCGTGCAGCGGGCTCGACGTCCGGCCATAAAAGTTTGGAAGATAGCGTCGGACGACGGCTCCCAGCCGCACCAGATTGAAGTAGGCGTTTTTCAGCTCGAGAGGATCGAAGGTCCACTCGATTAGGTCGATTCCCCGCGAAATCGCATCATCGCGCTGAGCAAGCTTCAGCGTGCGCCCCACGCCACGGTCCTGGTACTCGGGTAAAACAGCGACCATGTGCGAGTGCAGATGAATTCTTGCACCATGTACGCCGGCAAAGGCCAGCGCGAAGCCAATCGCTTTGTCTTCGTGGAACGCACCCAAAACCTGGCCGCCACTTTCTCTCGCCACGATGAAGATCTGGTCCGGCACCGTATCGATCTCGGCGTACCCCCACACGCGCCGTTGCAAGTCCACGCCGATGCTCATGTCCTCCACTTCCTGCAGGGGACGAATCCTGATGCCCGGCTCTCTCGCAGATGCCATTTCTTCAGACATTCTCGCTATCTTCCTTACTCGCCGGTTTTGCGGTGCGCCGCCAGAAGGCGTAGGCGGGAGCACCAAGAAAAACGATTCCGAGACCAATCCCGGCACGAACTGGTTGCGTTGCTATCGTGTTGGCAACCAGGGCCGTTGCCGCCAGAATGAAGACGATCGGAGTCCACGGATAAGCGGGCACGCGGTAGGGCCGCACAGCGTCGGGGGCTCGTTTGCGGTAAATAAAGATGCTGGCCGCGGCAAGCCCATAAAATATCCAGCCAATAAAGACAACATAAGTTAGAAGTTGCTCGAATGTACCGCTCGCCGCCAGCATCGCCGACCAGATTCCTGCTGCTCCTACAGCCAAAGCGGGGGTTTGAAATCGGGGATGAACTTCCGCGAGAGAGCGAAAGAAAAGGCCGTCATTCGCCATGGCGTAATAGACCCGCGGCGCGTTCAGCATGATGGAATTGGCCGCACTGAACATCGAAATCAGGATTGCGATCGCGACAAATTTACCAGCACCATGGCTGACGACAACACCCAGCGCAGTTGCTGCCACCCGCGTTGAACCCGCCACGCCAGAAGCGCCGAGCGCCGCAAGATAACCAAGATTTGCGAACAGATAAATGCCGATCAACGCCGCGGAGCCGAAAAGAAATGCCAGGGGAAAAGTGCGTTGCGGATTAATCGTTTCGCCGGCGCTGTAGGTAACGTACTGCCATCCCTCGTACGCCCAGAGCACGCTAATCATCGCCAGGCCAAATCCGGACATGCTCGTGGATTGGTGGTCGGTTATCGACCCACCGCTGAAGATCGGATTTCTTCCTTGCCACAACAACACTGCGCTTACCAACAGGATCGCTGCAACCTTTATAGCCGTCGTCACGTTCACTAAGTCGGCGCTTTGCCGAGTGCCGAGCACGTTCACCGCCGTAATCACCAGAATCACAAGCAACGCCACGATCTTCGTGCCGGACAGGGAGAGTTGCACGAATTCGCCAAGGTAATTGCCAAAAGCAACTGCCAGCGTCGCGATCGAACCCGAACTGATCACAAAGAACAGCGTCCAGCCGAACAGAAACGCGGGGAACGGTCCAAAGCAATCCCGGATGTAAACATACAGGCCGCCTGCCCGCGGCTTCATGGAACTCAATTCCCCGTAAGTGAGTGCGCCGAGAAGCGAAAGGATTCCACCTCCCAGCCACACAGATAATCCCAGCGGTACTGAGTTTCCCACTGCCCGCAGCACTGGGCCAGGAAGTAGGAATATTCCCGAACCGATCACCGTGCCGATAATCATCAGCACCAAATCCCACAAGCCCAGAATCCGTCGCAGCCGGTTCGGCGTTTCGGCTGCCGCCTCAGGCGGCGGACGGGTGCCCTGCAAGACTGCACTTTTTTCAAATGTTGCCACGCCGCTCCTTGTTGCTCATCTAGGTCACACTCTTGCTGCTCGCAATTCCTTGCCGTTCGCCGGCGGCCGGTACCAGCGATGGCCGGCGCGGTCCTCTCCCTCACTCCGGCGCAACAATGCCAACGTGCGTGCGGTGCGCGTGCGGGCGCACGCCACCAGGATGGTTCCGAGCAGGGCCATGGGAGCAACACAGGAATTGGCGAGCGAAACGCTTGCTGCGAAGAGCCGCATCAGGGTTCCAGAAAAATATCGGATGGATTGGTGACCTAAAAAGACTCCGCAAGGGAATTACAACACTTGTTGCATTATGTCAATACAATTCAATATTCGTTGCACTGAGCCCGATCGGTTCCTTGGGTGCGCAGGAACCCTCCGCGTGATTTGGATTTATGGGAAATGGAAAGACCGGTCTTATCCGGTGCACTCCGGTCCTGCTATAGCTCCAAAGAATATCTTTTGCGATCGGAATTCGGTTCGGTTTGCGGCGCTGGTAAAGGCCCAGGCGGTGTCACCCGGATTTGAATCATCGCCGGAACGCTGGCTGCGGCCGGGATCAGGGACGTGGTTATGCACCGGGAATTTGAGACCAACAAATTGAAGCCTCCCCCGCCACGCCCATTCTGCCGGTCCTTCTCTGGGTGCGGCCGGGGGATGCTGGCGGGAGGATCAGTCGATCTCAATGCGCCAGAAATCCATTCCGGCAATCCGCAGGATGCGCGCCTTGCCTTCGAAGACGCGGAGGAACTCTGCTGTGTCTGGCATCCACTCCTCGTCGCCCAGGCGAAAGAGCGACCCGCCGATGCGATGCAACATCCTGCCATCGAGCATGAGGTGGCCTTTCAGCACATAAGCAAGTGCTTCACCGCCCCACGCGCTTTCGCTGCGGTATCGGCCGGTGAAGGCTCCATATTCTTTCGGCGCGGTGAAGCTGACTGGTCCTGAATACTTGGCGTTCACATACCAGTCCGAGCCGTAGCTGACCTCAACCACCGGCCCGGGCTTTTCACGGGAGTCGCCGTTACTGGCCCCGGAAGCGCTCGCAGGCTGCGTTCCCGATTTTGCGCTCCCTGCCCGCGCGCGGCCAAAGATGAAGGTGTGATTGGCGGAGGCGCCTTCGACTGTGGAGATGAAGTTGTCGCCGTGCGTGTGTTGCAAGGGAATTCGCTTCCCTTCGTCTGCCAAGAAGAGTCGGTTGCCTTCGACGGCGAATTCCAACTTCCGTCTATTGCCGTCCGTGAACGCCCCTGCATAATCTGACGCGTTGTCCACCTCGAGCGGATTGGCGATCGCCGGTGCCGCGGGCATCGTCTTCGCCTGGCGTTCGGCGTAAAGCAGCCGCACCGCGTACTCCGTCACTGCCGTCGGTCGATAGCCCTGCATGGCGTTGATCGAAGCAAACGCCGCCACGCCGCCATCGAGATCAACGTGAATCGAAGATGCGAAGGCAACCATGCCGCCGGTGTGCCGCAGAATCTTGTGTCCATCGAGCTTATCGACCGCTATGCCGTAGCCGTAGCTTGCCGTCTCGCTGAACTCGGGCGCTTTGATGTAAGGCGTGGACATCAACGCGAAGCTTTCTTCTCTCACGATGCGCCCGTGCGGCCCCTGTCCGTGGTTCAGCAGCATGCGCGCATATCGCGCCATGTCGCCCGGCGTGGAGGCGATGCATCCGGCGGTATCGTCCATCACCATGTTCGGCCCGGGCGAGAGCCTTCCCTGGCGCGGATACACCTGGTCGTCCCAGAATGCCTGGTAGCCGACTGCCGCGCGGCCCCGCGATGCAGTGCTGATCACGCCGACTGTCTCGGTCATCTCGAGCGGCGTGAGAATCCGTGCCTGAACGCACTTGCGCCACGGACGGTCGTCGAGTTTCTCGGCCAGCAGCCCGAGAATGCCGAAGCCCAGATTGCAGTAGTGAAAGTGTTCGCCGGGTTTGAAGCCCTGCACGAGCCGCGCATCCGCATCGCCGAGAAAGACGCCCAGGTTGTCGGGCAATCCTGACGTGTGCGTTAGCAGGTGGTGAATCGTGATCGAGCCAAAGCGCGCGTCGATGGGCAGCTGCGGCAGATAATCGAGCACTGGTGTCTGCAGATCGAGCTTGCCCTCGTCACGCATCTGCAACAGCACCAGGGCCACAAAAGACTTGGTGATGGATCCGATCTGGAAAAGATGCCGCTCGTCTACCGCGATCCGCTTATCCACATCGGCGAAGCCGTAGCTGGCGGTCCGGAGGGTTTTGCTCGAATCGGTCAGGCCGAGCGTCAGCCCCGGTGCGTTCATGGCCGTCATGTAGCCGGCGATGTAGCCGTCGAGGTCTTCCTCAACGGGAGTTGCGGCGGCAGGCTGCGGCATGGCTGCGCGCATCGCCGTCGTCCAGAACAGGGGTGTAGCCAGGGCGCCGCCGCCTCGCGAAAGGAAGAGCCGGCGGCTCGTACGGTCGATGGACATGGCGATCGAAACTGGAATTTCCATTTATGGGTGCCTGGCAGAACACGATCCTACACCGGGGAGCTATCTTCATCAAAGATTCTATCGGGATTGGCTTTGGTACGCCAAGTTTCTGTGAAGAGCGCGACGATGGTGTCTTAGACATTCATGCGTTTAACGGCCTTCCGACGAAGTTCATTGCTATACCGCTGTCTCTTTTTTCGTTCCACTTTGCGGCTCCTTCCCCGTAAGGTGTGCTACATCGAACTGTCTCACTTCAGGGGTTCACTCCATTCGAGCTTGTTGACGCTCCTGCGACAGAAATTGTGTGATTAGCGCCGGGTTTGATGATTGTCTTTTCGACGAATTCGATCGCACTCAAGGATCTGCTGCCGCAGGTGCCGGAAGGCCTGGCTCTACGTGAACGAGCTTGCGGATGAATCTTCGGGCCTACTTCGCCGGCCGCGAACCGGCGATGAGGATATCCACTAATCTTCTGGCGCTTGGCTGCCAATCGGGCGCGGACGCGACATTGGAGACGCCGATCAGAGCGCGGAGTAAATCAACTGGATCGAGGTCGCTGCGTATGTCGCCGCTCTCTACGCCACGCTTCACCAACGCGCGAATCGCCTGATGCATCTTCGCGTAAGAGGTTTCGAACACCTTCTTCGGATCACCGAGCAGCGTGTTGAGCGCGGGCGCGATGAGCTGTTTCGCTGCGATGGCATCAACGAATAACCACAGCCAGGCCCGCAGTGCGTCAGTCGGCGCCATCGTCTGAGAGAACTTCTGTTCGGCTTCGGCCAGCTTCTCCAACTCCGCCCGATAAACCGCCTGTAGAAGTTCCTCGCGCGTCGGGAAGTGGCGATACAAGGTTCCAGGTCCGACGCCTACCTGCTTGGCAATGTCGTCAAGACTGGTGTTTGCGCCATGCCGGGCAAACGCTTCCTTCGCCACCTCGAGAATCCGTTCGCGATTCCGTTGCGCATCCGCGCGGGGCTTTCGCCGGACGCGTTTTGTGTGTCTTTGGGGCATAGCAAAAATACTTGTAACCGGAGACAGTCTCCTGTTATCTTATACATTGCGGAGACACTCTCCGTTTTATTCGAACCGCGGCGACTTGTCAATACCGATCTCCGGGCCGAATCCGGGCGAGCCGCCCGAAGGAGAAGGAATATGAATATGGTGGATGTATTCGGAGCGACTTCGACAACGGACGAGGTTCTATCCGGCGTGAATCTGCAGGGTCAACGAATCCTCGTCACCGGGGTTTCAGCGGGTCTGGGCATCGAGACGGCACGAGCGCTCGCAGCGCATGGTGCAGACGTCGTCGGTGCCGCGCGCGATCTGAAAAAGGCCGAAGCGGCGACCGCACAAGTCAGAACAGATGCTTCGACTGCCGGCGGAAGTTTCGAGCTGGTTGCGGTTGATCTGGCCAGTCTCAAAAGCGTGCGTGAATGTGCGGATGAGCTGCTGGCGAAGGGGCAGTTCTTCGACGTGGTTATCGCCAACGCGGGGGTGATGGCCACTCCCTTTGGCCGCACGGCGGATGGGTTCGAGACGCAGTTTGGCACCAACCATCTCGGCCACTTTGTTCTCGTCAACCGGATTGCGCCGCTTCTACGCAAAGGCAGCAGGCTGATCAACCTCTCTTCCGCAGGTCACCGCTTTTCCAACGTGGATCTTGAAGACCCCAATTTTGAGCGAACGCCCTACCAACCGTTCGTCGCCTACGGCCGCTCGAAGACCGCGAACATTCTGTTCGCCGTCGCGTTTGACCGGCGCCACCGCGGGCGTGGCGTCCGCGCCGCGGCTGTGCATCCGGGAGTGATTGAAACCGAGCTTGGACGTCATTTGGATCCGGCGCAGATTCAGGCACTCATCGAACAGATCAGCAAGGAACGCGCTGTGGAGGGCAAGGAACCGTTCCAATGGAAGACGGGTCCTCAAGGTGCCGCAACGTCGGTGTGGGCAGCAGTCGTCGCTCCGGCAGAAAAGATCGGCGGCAAATATTGCGAGAACTGCCATGTCGGCGAGGTCGTGGCGGACTCCGCGGCGATCAGCGGCGCCAGCGAAGGCGTGCGCGGTTATGCGCTCGATCCAGACAACGCTGAAGCGCTTTGGAAGAAAAGCGAAGAAATGGTTGGAGAGAGGTTTTAAGGATCAACAAGGATCAGGAGGAACGAACAATGAAAATATTTGTGACAGGAGCTACGGGATTCATCGGTTCGGCCGTCGTGAAGGAGCTGATTGGAGCGGGGCATCAGGTGCTCGGGCTCGCCCGCTCAGATTCCGGCGCCAAGTCTCTGATCGCCGCAGGAGCTGAAGTCCATCGCGGTTCACTCGAAGACCTTGATAGTCTGCGCAGCGGAGCAGCGGTGTCCGACGCCGTGATTCACACCGCCTTTGTCCACGACTTCTCGAAATTCGCGGAAAACTGCGAGATCGATAGGCGGGCGATCGAGGCTCTCGGCTCGGTTCTTGAAGCCTCCGAGCGGCCGATGCTTGTCACCTCCGGTCTGGCGACGACGGCAGAGGGGCGCTTGGCTACAGAAGAAGATGATCCATCGCCCGCGTTTCCGCGCGTTTCTGAAACTGCGGCAGAAAGATTGCTGAAGCAGGGTGTGCGTGTATCGACAGTACGGCTTCCTCAAGTCCACGACACACGCAAGCAAGGGCTTGTCACGTACACGATTGCCGTGGCTCGAGAGAAGGGTGTGTCAGCATATGTGGGCGACGGGCTCAATCGCTGGGCGGCCGTGCATGTTCTCGATGCCGCCCGCCTCTACAGGCTGGCGCTCGAGAAGCAGGAAGCAGGCGCCAGGTACCATGCGATCGCCGAAGAGGGTGTTCCGGCTCGGGAAATCGCGGAAGCCATTGGCCTCGGCCTGAAGGTGCCGGTCGTGTCCAAATCCCCCGAAGAGGCAGCAAGCCATTTCGGCTGGCTGGCGATGTTCGCCGGTCGGGACCTCGTCGGTTCGAGCGCAGAAACGCGGCGAGTGCTTGGATGGCGCCCAATTGGACCGGGACTGATTGTGGATCTCGAACAAATGCGGTATTCCGAGACCCCTGCGGATAGCGTATCCGCGGCGCCGGCACGCGCATCCCGTTGATTGAGGGAGACGGGACGAACGGCGGGTAAAAGCTGAACGAAATTCCAAGGATCAAAGCCCTGCAGGCGCTGCTTCAGCGTGACGCCGCCCACGGAAGAGTTCAAGAATCCGCAGTTGGTACCCTTTGTGCTGTGGGCGAATCAATCCTCAACAACGATAAGTTGGCCGCTGATCGATCCATAGTGCGAATGTCGCGGGAAATCGTGCTGAGGGGCGCGCCTCCTGACTCGCGCTTCCGATACAACGCCAAGACTTCCGGATACTAATTCGAACATTCGGGTCGAATGGTGGCCGAGGTTTGCAAGGGTGTAGTTCAGTTGGCATGCTCGCCTGCCTGCCAACAAAGAGGCCGCAAATGAGAAATCCGGGGAAGGACTGAGGATGTAGACCGTTGTCTGGATGAGACAGCCATGTTATGCAATCAAGTGCCGATCAGCCCCTTCCATGTGTCTGCCTTTGACAATCCAGGATTCGCTAAATTAAGTTGCTATTTCAGTCTTCCGCCGACTTTCTTCATCCACATGGTTGCCCAAGAGTTGCCCAACTTCAATGCAATTGCCGCGCCAACTCTCCCACAGAAACCTACCAACTCCTCAGCCTTGATTGACTTGAGCGTTTCTCGCGACGTAGGATTTCAGCCGAGTTATTTAATCATCCCTAGTTTCCCCAAGTCGATAGTTCGTTGGGTTCGGAGGAATTGCATGCCACATTCATTTTTCCATCGTAGAGGTACTGCAGCGATTTTCGCAATTTTATGCATTGCCTTAGCGACAACCGTGCGTGCGCAAAAAACATCTGGCCCATCGCCAGTGCCACTGCTTCCGCTCATTCCTCCGCCGTCGGACACGCCTTATCCCGGCACGATTTCGCTGCTCGTCGACGTCAGCAACGTCACGGGTCGCGTGCTGAATGTGCATGAGATGATTCCAGTAAAAGGCCACGACATTACGCTGCTCTACCCTGAATGGCTACCCGGGACGCATTCGCCTTCAAATCCAGTAGGCGAACTTGCGGGCCTGGCTATCATTGCGAATGGAAAACACATCCATTGGCTGCGTGACCGCGTGAACATGCACGCCTTCCATCTCGAGGTTCCACAGGGTGCAACGGCGCTGGAGATAGACTTCCAGTTCCTCGCTCCTATGGATCCCAAACGAGGCCGCATATCCTCGAAGTTCGCCGACGTCACCTGGAACAGCGTGCTTCTGTATCCGGCAGGATACTTCTCACGGGATATCAAATTCGAACCTGCGCTTCGCTTGCCAGAGTCATGGAAATTCGCCTGCGCACTGGACGTGAAATCACAGGACGGCAACCTAGTTCGGTTCAAAGAAACGTCTCTGAATACGTTAGTCGACTCTCCGCTTTATGCTGGCGTCAACTTCAAGCGTTTAGATCTGTCCACAGGGCCGGACAACCTGGTGTACCTCGATGTCTTCGCCGACAAGCCTGCAGATCTCGAGATCACTCCGGAACAACTGCAATACCATAAGAACCTTGTCATCGAGGCGCAGAAGCTTTTCAATTCGCATCATTATGATCACTATGATTTTCTCTTTTCGGTCAGCGACACGGTTGGTGGCAAGGGCTTGGAGCACCACCAATCGAGTGAGGACGGCCTGCGTGCCAACTACTTTACGGACTGGGCAGCAGGAGTCCCTGGTCGCGCTCTGCTGGCCCACGAATACGCCCATTCGTGGAACGGCAAGTTCCGCCGGCCGGCCGACCTTTGGACACCCAACTTCAACGTGCCGATGCGCAACGACCTGCTGTGGGTTTATGAGGGCTTGACGGACTATTACGGCAACGTCCTTACGGCGCGGTCCGGAATGCGTACTCCCGAGCAGGCCCGCGATGTATTTGCACAAATCGCTGCGTCCTTCGAAATCAGTCCGGGACGCACGTGGCGCTCTCTAGAAGACACCACCAATCAGCCTATTATTTCGTCTCATTTCACCGCGCCGGAAACTTGGCCGAGTTGGCAGCGTTCGTTTGACTACTACCCGGAATCGGACCTTATCTGGCTCGACGCTGACACGAAGATCCGCGAGCTCAGCAGCGGAAAGAAGTCTCTTGACGATTTTGCGAAGTTGTTTTTCGGGACCGAAAATGGGAGCTACATCACCATTACCTATTCGTTGGACGACCTTGTAAAAGCGTTGGAGACTGTGCAGCCCTACGATTGGGCAGAATTCTTCCGCACGCGAGTTCACGAGGTCAACCCGAATGTCCCGGAGAACGGGTTCACGCAGGGTGGTTATCGACTCGTGTACAACGATAACGAGCCGGAGTGGCAGAAGAAGGCAGACAGCTCTCGTGGAGTGAGCTTCGCTACCTCACTGGGCTTCTCCATAAAAGCAGAAGCCGGTTCTGATTCTCATGGCAGCCTTGATTACGTGTGGTGGGACAGTGTGGCCTTCAAAGCCGGCATAACGCCGGATATGCAACTGCAAGCCGTCAACGATCAGAAGTACACTGCCGCAGGCCTGCGGGAAGCGGTCCTCGCTGCCGAGAAAAGTAAGGATCCAATCAAACTTTTGTTTAAACGTGGTGATGAGTTTGTCTCGGTCCCTCTCGACTACCATGGCGGGATGCGTTACCCGCATTTGGAGAGAACCGAGACAACACCAAATTGGCTGGATGCGATCCTCGCGTCCGCGAAATAGAAATTAAAGCCGCAGACCGATTGCCTGCCGTTCGTAGACATAATCGGCACGGGACGCCGTAAGTCCCGATTCACGCTTACCGAACATTTCTAACAATATCGGCCCTGTCCCGTGCCACCCTCCATCAACTGCCGGGCTCGAAACGAATACTAATGATCTTGATGTGCGCCGATAAATGATCGCCGTGTTCGATGCGTTTGAGACACTTCGGGCACGCATTCGGAAGCCAACCAGTCGAATCTTCCCATTCGTGCGCGCACCTAACGCACTGCAGTGCATAAATCAAGGTGTGTTCCTTTCCCGGGAGTTTGTTGGCATGGTCGAGCGACATGAAGGGATGAGTCTATCACGCTGCTTTTCAGAGATCGTACTCCTAGTCAACGGCTGTAATTCGCAATAATTTCGACCGGTCGTATGATGTGTTGTTCGAGACCGAGTTCGCGAGGACTGAAACCGAGCGCGAGACCAACCAGTTGGGCGACATGGATGACGGGCATGCCTATCTTGCGTTTCATGACCCGCTCGGATTTTGGTTGCCACGAGTCCATCGAAATGTGGCATAGCGGACATGCCGTCACCATGACATCCGCCCCCTGCTGTTGGGCGTCAACCAATAAGCCTCCTGCATGACGCGCGGCTCGATTCTCGTCGATAGTCATCATGTGAAAGCCACAACAATCGGCTTGACTCGAAAAGTCCGCGGGACTCCCCCCCAGCGCCGTGATGAGATTGTGCAGAGACCGTGGATTATCGGGATCGTCAAAACCGAGTACGTCCGACGGTCGCAAAATGTGGCACCCGTAATAAGGTGCGACGGACAGATCGCTGAGAGGGCGCTTCACCTGCTCCTTCAACCGATCGAGCCCATAATCGGCAATCAATACCCAAAGGAAGTGGCGCACTTCGACTGTGGCGTTGTATCGAAGTCCGATCCGGGAGAGTTCCTGATTGGACCGCTCCAGAGCCGAGGTGTTCTCCTTAAGCATCTTGTTGACCTGACGCAACGTGATCGTGCAGGTTGAACAGACCGTCATGACGGTTTCGAGGCCTTGCGCCTCGGCGAGCGCGAGGGTGCGGGCATTCAGAACCATAGCCATCTCTGGTTGCGCCTCTATAAGGTCGCGTGCTCCCGTGCATGCACCGCACTCCAGAGTGACCAATTCCCAGCCGAGGCGCTTGGCCACCAGCAAAGTGGATTTGTTCAACTCTGGACAACTCTGCCTCGCTGCGCAACCCTGAAAGTAAGCATATCGATTTCCCATTATGGTCCCCTAACGGAGTAACTAAGAGCGATTATCCAGGTCCTGCAGAATGGTCTGTATATCACTTGCCTGCGCCGTCTTACCGAAGTGTGGTTTAGGCAGCTTTCTATGCCGCAGCATTCGCAGTGCCTGAGGAATGAATTTAGCGACGCCGACTATGCCGTAGATGTCTACGAGAAGGCGGAACTCGTCCAACCACGCGCCTCTTAGAATTGAACGGACAAAGCTGGTAATGTGCGCGGTCTTGTGGGGATCCAGTTCGTGACGATCATACAGCCGCTTGGTCAGCGATCCGATCGCTTCCGCGGGGCGGAGTTCTCGTGGGCACTCCTCGGTGCAAGCGAAACATCGTGTACAGAGAGAGGGATTGCTCTGCGCCGCATACATGAGCCACGGAAGTGGTTCGGCCCGTCGCTGTACTTGGGCCTCAAGCCGTATTAAGCGACGCGGTCCAGCAAATTGGGGTCCACCTTTCGCATTCTCAGCCAGCGCCGGACAGACGGAGTCACAGATGAAGCAATCGATACACTCAGAGAGCGCCCTATAGTGGGCAATCTCACCTGGCTCGAGAAGGATTCGCGCATCCTTACCACTTCCGTCTAGAGTCTCACCAGCCCAGGGAGCTAGTCGTTCCTGTAGTTCTTGACGGTCGACTATCAAATCCCGCACAACCGGAAGTCCTTCCAGCGGTGAGATACGCATGTCTTCGCGAACCGGTTCGCTGCAGGTCAGTACTGGATGACCGTTCACGCGCATCGCACACGTTCCGCATCGTCGCGTGCGGCATTCCCACAGAAAACCCAAGTCAGGAACTTCGTGCTCGTATAAGTACAACAGCACGTCCGCCACGACCATGCCTTCCTGACGTGGAACGCGATAGGTTACAAGACGCGGCGCCTTGTCTCGCTCCGGATCATAGCGCTCGACGACGACAGTAAGGATTTCCGACTGCATTGCGTACCCTCGCTAGATTGATTGCAACTCAACGATCGGAGTGACGCTCATATCTACAGGTTGGGATGTTACGGCCAGCTTGCCACCAAAGTCCTGAACGACGGTTTCGCGCAACCAGTTCGCGTCGTCCTCTTGCGGAAAGTCGGTCCGATAATGCGCGCCGCGGCTTTCGGTTCGGCTCAAGGCTGCGGCTGCCATCATTTCGCCAACATCGAGCATCTTAGGAATCTCTAGCGCTTCCACCCAATCATAGTTGTAGCGTCGAGTCTCGGTGGTAACGCCCACCTCGTCGCGCACGACTTCACGAAGCCGCTGGAACTCGGCCAGCGCGGTCTGCAACTTTTTCCCTTCACGGACCACGCCGACACAGTCCCACATAATGCGTTGGATATCATGTTTGAACTCGCAGGCTCGACGCTTCCGGGGCCCCTCGAAAAGCTCTAAGACCGCCGATTTTTCGTCAGTTATTTGCGAACCGATAGCGGGATTGCTTGGCGTCGGGCTATTGCCGCGGGAATCCAACGCCGCATTGACCCCTGCAATAGACCCGAAAACTTGAATCTCCGCCAGCGCATTGGCTCCAAGACGATTGGCCCCATGCAGATTGGCTGCAACCTCCCCGGCGGCAAATAGGCCAGGCACATTAGTTCGACACTCCGTATCGATCTCGACCCCACCGATAAGGAACAGCGCGCTGGGCGTAGCCTCAAAGGGTTCTTCGAAATTGGCCTTCGCGGACCCGTAGAAATCGACGATCATCTGATAGCGATCGGCCAGCTTATGTGGCTGATACAGCCCGTCTTTACGATCATTAGCCGAGGTATCTACCCAGACGCCACCGTGAGGACTGCCTCGCCCTTCTTGGACTTCAACGTAGCCGGCGCGCGCGGCAACATCCCGGGTAGCATACTCGGCTCGCTTCGCGTCGTATTTCAGCATGTAACGTTCACCCTTGGAATTCAGGAAGCGCGTATGGTGACCATAGTTCGGAGCTTCACCAAGCGTGAAGCCCTTGATGAACTCGGGATAGGTATAAGCGAGCGGGATAAACTGCATCATTTCTAAATTGACAAATCGAGCGTTCACCTGACGTGCCAATGAGACGCCATCTCCTGTCGAGCTACGCGGACAGGCCGTCACCGAATACAGCCGGCCAGCTGCGCCAGTGGCGAGGATGACGGCTCCGGCGACAAACGCAACAAAGAGACCCTTCGCGAAGTTGACCGCCGTTGCCCCGCATACCCTGCCCTTGTCGTCCCGCAGCAACCGAGTGACCATCATAAACTCATGAATTCTTGCACCGCCCTCCAACGCTCGCTGGGCCAGGATCTTTTGAACGTTACTGTTGACCTCGCCCTCTATACCTCTTTTGCGAGTTGCACCGGAAGGCATCCGCAGGTCCAGGGATCCGTCTTCCTTGCGGTCGAAGGCACACCCATATCGCTCCAGGTCGAGCACTTTCTGTGGTGCGTTCTTCACAAAAGCCTGAACGAGTCGCTGGTTATTGACAAATCTGCCGCCAACGACCGTATCGCGGAAGTGTTGCTCAGGGCTGTCATCTGGCCCAACGGCAGCCTGGATCACGCCGCCGGAAACGCTCGTGGCGCCGCCAGGAACTGGCCCTTTACTTAGCACCGTTACGCGCAAACCCAGTTTCGACGCTTCTAGAGCCGCACGCAGCCCCGCTCCGCCGGCGCCAATGATAAGTACGTCCGATTCAAGAACCTCCACTTCCACGCCCCCACTCCCTTCCCACATGCCATTTGATTTTCAACTCGGCTATGGCACCTGTCCGAAGCAACCAGCGCATCCACTCGAATTGAAGCGCAACCAGTTACAATTAAGTCTCGCTATGTGACAAGTTTGAAAGAACCAGGCTGCGAAAGTCCTTTAACGGTCTTAAAAAAAATATTAAAACCACTGTCGGCACTACAAACGGGCCGTCTTAGTGATGCGCGGGACGATTGGCCTCTCGCTCTGGCGTCAATTGCCAGGGGTAAGTTAGACCTCAGGCCCGTTGGAGCAATGGTCGAAGCTCCCGGATATCTTTCGTCTTTTCCAGTCCAAGCACCGTGTTGACAATCTTCGTGCATGCGGTTGTGCCGAGGACGGGCGTCATCAGGTCGCGGCACTTCGCGACGATTTCATCTCGGGTCATTGGGTTTTCAGCAGTGCCGCGCACTGCCTCGACATGCTCGGTGAGATGTGTTCCGTCGACGAGCGTAACCTCCACGATCGCCTCCCGTGATGGCAAGCGCTGCTGGAGTTGATCATCGGGGATGAGCTGCACCTTGGCACGCTGCCGGAGGATCGCCGGATCTTGCATCCGCGCCTTGTCGTGCGCCGAATGGAAAGAGGCCGTCTTGTCGATCAGCATCACCGCGATCATGTGTTGCAGGCAGATATCTGGCATGTCGCGGTTGTTCACGGTCGCCGCCATGTGAGTGGCGACCCGCACCGTCACTTGTTGCACCTGGTCGGCCTCGAAGGGGTGTCGCTTCAGCAAAATTTCCAGTGCGTCGAGCGGTGCCTGGATTGGTGATCCCACGGTCCATTTCTTGATGTTCGTCCGCGTGACCTCGTAGCGCTCGCCGAGCTTTTCTATCAGGCCCGCCGGATCGGCCTTCGGCGCGTAAGCCAGGAAGAAATTGTCAGGACCCGACAAGATGTCGTCGACGCCGGTCCAGCCCGACCGAACCAGCGTAGCAGCGGTGACCCCGCTGCGTGCTGGCATACCGCCGAAGACGAAAGCCTTCTCCATGTGCTCAGTATCGCGCTGCCACGCGGCGATTCCAGACGATTGCTGTGCGGCATAGTCGAGCGACCATCGCATCTGCTGTGCATCCAGACTCGCTGCGCAGCCGGCAGCCGCGGCGGCACCGAAGACTCCGACAACGCTTGGGTCGCTCTTGTGGGCTTCATTTTTAAAAGCGTCGGCGCCAAGGGTCATCGTTACACGTGTTCCGATGTCGTAGCCGAGGACCACGGCGCGCAAAAAACGCGTTCCGTCAATGCCGAACTGTTCCCCGAGAGCCAGCGCGGCGGGAATGATCGCACAGCCGGGATGACCTCCCGACCGGGCGTGTGAGTCATCGGTTTCGTCGGAATGAGCAAGAACTCCATTCGTGAGCGCCGCTTCGATCGGGCCACATAGGATCTCCGAAGCAACCACCGTTGCAACCTTCTCTCCACCATACTCGCGAGCAAACCGAACCGCGGCACGCCCGGGAGGCAGTTCAGAGCCCGAAACCATGGCTGCCAAAGTATCGAGGACGTGTTGTTTCACTTTTTCGGTCACTTCGTCCGGCAGCGCGCGGCCACGGGCTTCGCTCATATACCTGCTGAGTTCGGCCATGACCGAACCGGGTTGCTCGGCGCCGGCGGGAGGGAGCCACCTTGCGGTCATCCTTACCACAGGTGGAAATGCCATCGCCGCGATGATCGAGCCCGTGCCTTTCAACACGCTTCGCCGGGTGAGCATTGTGCCGCTGTTTTCCGCATGAATGTGCGCTTTTCGATCAGGTTTCATCATTAATTTTCTTCCCTTCAGCGGCCGATTTCTCGTTCTGCAGGAGATAGTCCAATTTCCGCTCAAAATACTCATAATCGAGAAACTCATACAGCTCGTTGCGCGGCTGCATCAAGTCCAACACGCTCTCTTGAGTGCCTTTAGAACGCAGGGTCTGATAAACCTTCAGTGCAGCCGCGCTCATGGCCCGAAATGCGGAAAGCGGGTACAGTGCGAGGCCCACGCCCACCTCTTTGAGCTGCTGGACCGTGTAGAGCGGAGTCAGCCCAAACTCCGTGATGTTGGCGAGTACCGGAACCCTTGCGACCTTCGCAAACCTCTCGTATATTGCGAGTTCAGTCACCGCCTCCGGGAACACCATGTCCGCCCCCGCTTCGACAGAAGCGCGGACTCGATCCAGCGCTGAATCCAGTCCCTCCACAGCGAGAGCATCAGTGCGTGCCATGACGACGAAATTCGAGTCTGTCCTCGCATCCACCGCGGCTTTGATGCGGTCCACCATTTCGGATTGCGATGCAAGGACCTTATTGGGCCGATGCCCACATCGTTTGGCTGCGACTTGGTCTTCAATATGAATGCCCGCGACTCCGGCCTTGGTCATGGATTTTACTGTGCGGGCGATATTGAAAGCCGTACCGAAGCCGGTGTCGACGTCAACTAAAAGAGGTACGTCCGTTGCATCCGTGATACGACCAGCGTCCGTCAAAACGTCAGCGAGGGCGCTAATCCCGAGATCGGGTACGCCAAGAGAGGCGGCCGCCACCCCGCTACCCGATAGGTAAATCGCCTTGAAACCGGTCCGCTCGGCAAGCTTCGCCGCGTAGGCGTTGACGCAACCAACAACCTGGAGAGGTTGTTCAGCGGCTACAGCATTTCGCAGGCGCGCGCCTGCTGACGAATTCCTGTTTGTCTCACCCATTCCAACTCCTCGGCGAACATCGCTCGCACTCGTCGCGACAGGTCATCGAACGGTGATAAGCGTTGTGATAACCGGATATCCGCCTGCCTTATTTTTTCGCTAGCAGACAGGCCAGCGTTGCCGCTCTCGGAAGCTTTTCGAGGTGCAGAACGGCGTCTTGGATCGACTCTACCTGAGCGGCCGGCAAGACATGACCCGCCAGCTTCCGAAACTTTCCGACCACCTGCTCCTCAGTTGCGAACCGTCGCTCACTCCCGCGGGGTGCCTCGACGGTTTGTTCCAATACCGTTCCGTCTTTCAGGAATAACTCGACTCTAACCAAATGGCGAAATTTGGATCCTTTGGCAGTAATTTCGGGATCCGCCACGACTTTAACTTTCTCAGCCAGTGCCATACGAGCCGGACTCGCGAGCACCGTTTCGGAAAACTGATCCACGAAAACGTCGCCCTCCAGGAGTAAGGTTGCCACGCAGAACGGAAGGTTCAGTTGTGCTGCCGTGACGCCTTCCGGACGATACTTCCACCCAACATGATCTGCCGTTACCTGCGACGCGTGCACAACAATGTGATCGACTTCCTCGACGGAGAATGGCTGCCTGACTTGAATCTCGCGGATTGCGTCCAGGGTCGTGTGATTGCTGCCCACGCAGGAATAGAATTTGAGTGAGATCATCATCGTTTCGAACTGCTTGCCGAAACCAGACGTGAGGGCCGCCAAATTAAAACGATCCTGCGATCTCGAGAAGGTCGTACAAAACCCCCCATATTCGCTCTCGAAGACATTCACAATCCCAGTGAACCCAGCTTCGGCGAGCAAAGCGGCGTACAATCCACTTTGCGCGGAGCGGCCGGCATGCATCCGCTTGACCATCGACCCATATTGAGCAGCCATGAGTCCGGCTGATTGCGTACCCGCAATGCCGAGTGCATGGACCGTCTGCTCTTCCGAGAGCCCCAGCGCGGCCGCTGCTCCAGCCGCTGCGGAAAAGACTCCGACTGTCGCGCCCTGATGCCAGCCCTGTCCGATATGCTCCTGACCCATGCAAATTCCCACACGAGGCCCAACCTCATAGGCAGCCACCGCCGCCCTGAGAAAGTCCCGGCCCGTCAGGCCCTCACGGATTTCCGTGACGGCGATTAAGGGAGGTAGCGTAACAGCTCCGACATGCATCACGCCCACACGATGTACATCGTCGAGCTCGAATCCCTGCACTAGGGTCCCGTTGACAAGCGCGGCGTGCGGCGCGGAGAGTCGTTGCGACGTACCCCACACATTGCAAGCCGTCGAGTTGTCCAGCTGGCGAAGCGTGCTCAACAGGATACGGCTCCATTCCAGATCGACGCTGTAGATAGCGCAACCCAACGAGTCCAGGATCAAGAGCTTGATTCGTTCGATCACCTCTCTAGGGATCTGCTCGAAACGCAGCCCGGAAACGAACGCAGCAGTTCCCTGGGTGTACGGATTGCTGGCCACGGCGTGAGAACTCATCTAGACGACTCCTGCACAGAGCAAAATAATCTACCGGGAGGCACGCCGAGTCTTCGGGCGGGACCAATAGTCTCGGCTGGCTGGCTATTGTGAAACCTGCAACTCCTCGGCTGCGCAAAAGAGCAAGCGATCAGCATGCGGCCTGCCGAGGGTTCGTCTCAGGGACCATCATCAGATCCGTTAGCTGCCGGATGCTCTGCACTTGCTCGAGCTTCTGAATCGATTCATGAAGCAGTGTGACTTGTTCCCGCGAGAGCACTCGCATCGCGCAGTTCTCGAATTTCGTCGTCAACTTATCCGGTGGAAGCGGAGTCCTCGAGGTCCGTCCCAATGCGCTCTCTACCGATGCTGAATAACTCCGGCCGTCGACCGAGGTGACCACCACCTGGCCTGCGAAGTGGTTGGTCGGATCAAACTCCCTGTCTGTATACGGAGCGGCGCGAACGCGCCGGGTGATTCTTCGAGCATCCGGATCTTGGAAGGCATTGCCTTCGAAATGCTCAAGCACTACCTTGCCGTGCATCAGGGCCCGCGCCACACAGTATTGCAAACTGAACTTCGCTTCCAATGCGCTTTGCGGATCTGGACGGTTCGTATGCTCCAGGCGCCGTGCGTGGATCTGAGCGCTAATCTCAGAAACCTGGCCTGGATCGACATGGTGCGCGCGGACGATTTCGATCATCGCGTCGATCGCTGGGTGCGTGCTACCACAGCAGGGATATTGCTTTATAGCCACGCCGGGTTCGACGATATCGAGCGGATCTGCCCAATGATCAAGAATCTTCTCAACATCGAAAGTGCCCGCTCCGTTGAAGACATTGAGGAAGCCGTGCTTGTGTTCGAACGCTTTAGGATGTGCTGAAAATCCGTCCCGGGCTAACAACGCGGCGAAAAGGCCGTTTCGCGAGCACTGTCCTACGTGGAACGACTTCGTCATGGTTCCAAAATTCGCCTTCACGCCGGCGGCCATTGACACACTCAAAGCAAGGGCGGTTCCCACGTGGTCCGCGGACAAGTTCAGCAACCGCGCGCAGGCAGCCGCGGCACCGAATGTTCCAAGTGTTGCTGTCGGATGCCATCCTTTCTGATAGTGGTGAAAATTTACGCCCCTTGCGATTCGCGCTTCGGTTTCGAATCCGACAATATATGCAAGGAGAAAGTCGCGCCCGCCGGCGTGAACTTCCTCGGCCAAAGCAAGGAGTGCTGGCAAAATTGGTACTGACGGATGCCCGCCAAGCGTGTTGCTGCAATCGTCGAAATCGAGTACATGGGCGGCGGTGCCGTTGACGAGGGCGGCATCGAGATTAGTTGTTCTGCGAGAACTGCCAAGCACTAGGCAGGGACCAATATTAGACTCCACGCCCAATGTGCGCCCAACAATCCTGGGCGCCTCCTCACGAGCGCCTGCGAGGGTCACTCCTAGCGTGTCCAGAATTGCCATCTTCGCCGAGTTCACCGCGCTCTCAGGAAGGTCTTCGTATCGCAAAGAAAGGATCCGTCTTCCAAGCTCTTTCGAGATGCTCATTGGCGTCAGCTTGCCCATTCTACCCAAGTCGTCAGAAATCTTCGCTCATCCGTCGTCTACCTACCTGCAACGGTACAGGTCATGACCTTAAGAAAAGCCAGCAGCGTATGTCCTTTAACGCTCCTAAAAAAATTCTTAAAACCAGGGTATGAAGGGAGACTCTGCGCCTCCTACACATTTGCGCCATTCGAAATCTAGCCCGGCGCGGCAAAAATGAATCTCGGCTGCTCAAGTCGCATTGAGTTCCGTGGCACCAGGGAACATACGAATTTGGCCGGTTTCGCAGGACTGTCGCCTCGAACGATGTTTACTCTCACCATTCTTACGTAATTCGAGTCGAACTCGGCATTCCCGCGTATTGACCGGGCAAGGCCCTGGCGGGTTCCCGCTCAAGGTTTTCATCGGCCCTCACGAAGAACCACAGCAATCCGGCAATTAGACTGAGAACAGCGATAAAATCCAGTGCTCGAGGCCACCCGAACCTGGTTGAAATGTACGCCGTTAGGATCGGCGCAAGGGCCCCGCTGAGCGCCCCGCACATATTCATGAGACCAGAGAGTGAGGCGGCGTAGCTGGGTACAAGATCGATACAGGTCGCCCACCAGGTGATGTTGGCGAACATGTTGAAACCTGCCCCGCAAGCCACCAGTAGAATAGCGACGGTATTGTTCGAGGTGTTGCAGCCGATCCAGACCAGCATTGCCGAGCAGGCCATACCGAGCCACACGGCAGCTTGTCTTCCACGGCGTTTGCCGAATTTACGTACGGCAAAGTCGGAAAACCACCCTCCGATCGGAGAGAGCAAAAGAATGGCGAGATAAGGGGTCGCCCCCCATTTCCCACCGCGGCTGATCGTTAGGCCGCGCGACCTTATAAGATATATAAAGAACCATGTATCAAAAAAATACATGGCATACGCTCGGCACATATAGCTCAGGATCAGACTGCGGACTGTCCCGCTTGAAAGTATCATCCGCCATGGCGGGCGTCCCTCGGCCAAGTTTCTTGCTGGCTTGCCATGGACAGGTTTGCCGTCCTTAGTTTCGCCGCGAGGGCGAAGCAATTCCAATTCGGCGGAATTCACGTGCGGATGTTGTTCGGGCCGGTCGGTTATATAAAGGGACCATACAATGGCGAACAAGCCTCCGACAAGGCCGCACAGCCAGAAAGAGGTGCGCCATCCCCAATGTTGCAAAGTCCAGGCAATAAGCACCGGCGTTAGAACACCACCAGCTCCGATACCTAAATTGTAAAAGCTGACACCAAATGCAAGCCTTCCCGAACTCATCCACGAGCCTACGACCTTGGCTGAATTGGGAGAAGTAAACGCTTCTCCTGCTCCAACGAAGAACCGAATGACGGCAAATGTCCCCGCAAGTCCTATCCAATGACTTAGGGGAAGCTGTGGAGCAATTGCCATCGCCGCGAGAAAAACCGAATACCACAGGATGGCGAAAGTTAAGACTTTGCGGGGGCCATACCTGTCGGCCGCCCATCCACCCGGAAATTGACAGAGCGCATAGCCGACTACGAAGGCGCTCAAAATCCATCCCATGGTGGCGTTACTAAATCCAAATTCGTCCTGGATGTTTTTGCCCGCAATACCGAGGCTTATTTTTCCGAGGGAAGGAAGCATGTTTACAGCGGTTACCAGCCCCATGATTCGCCAACGGATGGTGCTGGGACTAAGTACGAGTTGGGATTGTGTCCCAGACGATTGGGCCTGAATATTTGTCATGGCTGATCCTAGAGCTTCCGGTAATCTGCCCGGACTCAACGTGTTGCATGAAGCAGTGAGCCTAGCCTCTCCAGAGATGCAATCCTTTCAATCAACGAGTCGAACTCGGCATTCCCGCGTATTGACCGGGCAAGGCCCTGGAGGGTTCCCGCTCAAGGTTTTCATCGGCCCTCACGAAGAACCACAGCAATCCGGCAATTAGACTGAGAACAGCGATAAAATCCAGTGCTCGAGGCCACCCGAACCTGGTTGAAATGTACGCCGTTAGGATCGGCGCAAGGGCCCCGCTGAGCGCCCCGCACATATTCATGAGACCAGAGAGTGAGGCGGCGTAGCTGGGTACAAGATCGATACAGGTCGCCCACCAGGTGATGTTGGCGAACATGTTGAAACCTGCCCCGCAAGCCACCAGTAGAATAGCGACGGTATTGTTCGAGGTGTTGCAGCCGATCCAGACCAGCATTGCCGAGCAGGCCATACCGAGCCACACGGCAGCTTGTCTTCCACGGCGTTTGCCGAATTTACGTACGGCAAAGTCGGAAAACCACCCTCCGATCGGAGAGAGCAAAAGAATGGCGAGATAAGGGGTCGCCCCCCATTTCCCACCGCGGCTGATCGTTAGGCCGCGCGACCTTATAAGATATATAAAGAACCATGTATCAAAAAAATACATGGCATACGCTCGGCACATATAGCTCAGGATCAGACTGCGGACTGTCCCGCTTGAAAGTATCATCCGCCATGGCGGGCGTCCCTCGGCCAAGTTTCTTGCTGGCTTGCCATGGACAGGTTTGCCGTCCTTAGTTTCGCCGCGAGGGCGAAGCAATTCCAATTCGGCGGAATTCACGTGCGGATGTTGTTCGGGCCGGTCGGTTATATAAAGGGACCATACAATGGCGAACAAGCCTCCGACAAGGCCGCACAGCCAGAAAGAGGTGCGCCATCCCCAATGTTGCATCGTCCAAGCAATAAATATTGGTGTTACGGCGCCGCCGGCGCCTATCCCTAAGGTGGTAAAGCTGATGCCCAGTCCTAACTTCCCCGAACTCATCCACGAACTCACGATTTTCGCTGAGTTGGGGGCAGTAAACCCCTCCCCGGCGCCGATCAAAAGCTGAAATATCGCAAACGACCATGCCACTCCCACGAAACGACTTAAAGGAAATCGGGGCGCAATGGCCATCGCCGCGAGAAAAACCGAATACCACAGGATGGCGAAAGTTAGGACTTTGCGCGGGCCATAGCGATCTCCCGCCAAGCCGCCGGGAAGCTGCACGAGTGCGTAGCTGAAGACAAACATCCCTAGAATCCACCCCATGGTGGCGGGGCTAAATCGAAACTCGGCCTGGATGTATGGCGCGGCGACTCCCAAATTTATCTTTCCTAGAGAAGGGAGCATATTCACGACTGCGATCAAGGCCATAATTCGCCAGCGGACCCCAGTCGGGCGGGGATCCGCTGGCATCAATTGTTTCTCCGAAAGACGAGGTGAAATGGTTCTCATAACCGGGCGCAGAGCGGGCTCTGCTCTGGGGTTCGGCGCTTGGACACGTTCGATTGGCTGCCTTGATCATGGCACTCGAACGACATTGGGATGACGCCGAGAATTACGTCTTGATACATGCGATCATGCATTATGGAAACCATAGTAGGTAGAGAGTCGCGCTCTATGTCTCTTGACCCGAAGTAGGCTGCAGGTATACTCTCGGCCACGTCGTAGTATTTTTCGAAATCGGACTTTATGTCCTTTAACGAATCTAAAAAACATCTTAAAAGCGACGTCGGTAGCACTAAAGGCAAGCAGGACCGACGCGCCTATAAGTTTGGCCCGTTCTCGGTCGACGAATCAGAGCGTCAACTCTTGCGTAACAGCGTCCCGATTTCAGTGACGACAAAGGCTTTTGAGACTCTCTTGCTTTTGGTTCAGCGGAGCGGCCATCTTGTCGAGAGATCAGAAATTATCCAGGCGGTTTGGCCCAGTTCTTTCGTCGAAGAAGGCAACCTCTCAGTTACAATCCACATGCTTCGAAAGGCGCTGGGCGATGACGGTGTCGAATGCAAATACATCGAGACGGTTGCCAAACGTGGGTATCGCTTTGTTGGAGAGGCGCGCGAAGTAGCTATCCCAGAAACGCAGTTACCGAGTGGTATCTCAAAAACGTGGCTTATACTGCCGGAAATGCTTCGCCGGTACGCAACTTCAACTCGCATTATCCTTAGCATAGTCTTCTTGACTCTGGTTGCCATGGCAGTTGCTTTCTCCGGAGTGCGTGCCTGGAAGCAAAACGAGGCTGGGATGAAGATCCGCTCGTTGGCCGTGTTGCCTTTCCGGGCTTGGAATCCCGACGTCGCGCAGGACTACTACAGGATGGGATTGGCCGACGCGATCATTACAAAACTGGCCAGTACGGGACAGATAATCGTGCGACCGACGAATGCCGTGCTGAAGTATTCGGATTCAGCAGCCGATGTCCTTGCGGCCGGGCACGAACAGAACGTGGACGCGGTCCTGGCAGGAAACATCGAAACTCTGCCCGATCGCATTCGCGCTAACGCCCAATTGGTTAGAGTTTCCGATGGTAAATTATTGTGGGCGGCCACAATTGAGGAGAGTTCCCAACAAATATTTGCTTTGGAAGACGAAGTGGCGGACAGGGTCGCGCAGTCGCTGTCCATTCACCTGCCCGCCAAAACGGATATCCACCTGAAGCGCCGGGACACTGATTCCAAGGCTTATCAGCTTTATTTGGAGGGGCTTTATTTCTGGAACAAGAGAACGGAGGAAGGCCTGCGGCGAAGTATCGAGTATTTTCAGCAGGCGATTGCCGAAGATGCGCAGTATGCACCGGCGTACGCGGGTCTCGCGGACTCCTATGTGCTGTTGGATTCTTATGGAGTTGAGCCAGCATCGAAGGCATATCCAGTAGCTAAGGCTACGGCACTAAAGGCACTGCAACTCGATGATTCGCTTGCGGAAGCGCACGCTTCTCTTGGGATGGTCTACTTCTATTATGAATGGAACTGGCCGGAGGCAGCGAACGAGTTTAAACGTGCTATTTCCCTTAACCCGAATTACGCGCTGGCGCACAGCTGGTACGCTCTAAATCTTGGGGCCATGGGGAGATACGATGAAGCGCTTGATCAAGTACGACGTGCCCAAGTACTGGATCCTATTTCACTCGAAATCAACACCGTGGTGGGCCGAATTTATTACTTGAGCAGAAAATACGATCGATCCGTCGATGCTTACCGCAAGGTCATTGACTTGGACCCTCATTATGCGCGTGCACATGCTCGCCTCGGAATGACCTATGCGGCTGAGGGAGACTTCGGAGGCGCCATACATGAGTTTGAGGAAGCGCAACGGCTTTCCGGATCCGATCCCTACCTAATGGGCCTCTTGGGGTACGCATGTGCAAGGTCGGGGAACAAAGTCAGGGCTCTCAAACTGCGTCAAGAACTTACGCAAAGCACGCGTCAGAAGGATGTTCGCGCGTTCAGCATTGCACTGATCTCCATTGGGCTCGGCGAGGGCGATCAGGCGCTGTCTTGGCTTGCGAAATCCTATCAAGATCGCTCCAGCTATATGGTTTACGCGAGGACCGAGCCATTGCTCGATCCGGTTCGTGCCGATCCGCGATTTGCCGCCTTGCTCAACCAGATGAGATTTTAGTAGGCGGAACCGAGCTTTGTTCGATTGGCGCCGCAGTCGTCCCATCTTTCGACGCTCTTCTGTAAACCAAAAACCCATTCTTCGAACAGCGGGTATACGTACATCCACTCGACTCGTCAATCGAGCGATAAACCAAGACATGGCACAGCGTGGAAGCTTTGAATTAAGGTCCGTTTAGTGGTTTGGTGGACGCAAGACGAAATCGTACCCAACGTTTTTTTAAGAAAGAATTCATGGGCGTTAAAGGACATCAGCCGCCGTTCCCTTTAGAAGGCTGTGAAACGGGGAACGTCCGGGCGTTGGCCCTACAAAGTGTGCAAGGGACCGGACGCCTGGTGTGATGCATGGTTTCGCCGATTCTGCCATGAATTTGATTTCTCAGGATCAGTCGAAGCTGCCCGCGCCTCGGAACCCGACGCGCGGATTCTAGTTGATTGTCGATGGAGGCTGAGCATGTTTCGTTCGACGACCGTGAAGACAAACTTCCTAATGCTTCAGTTGTTTGCACTCTTGGCGCTAAGCGTTTTTCTCGTCCGCCCGACATACGGACAGGTGGTCGGAGCGACGCTCTCTGGCATGGTGACGGATGCGTCTGGCGGGATAGTACCTAAGGCTCAAATCTCCATCAGGAATTTGGCAACCGGGATTGGTACAACCATATCCACGAACGGGGACGGCTTTTATACGGCGCCGAATTTGCTCCGAGGAGACTATGAGATTACGGCTTCCGCTCCAGGTTTTGCGACCGAGGTGCGAACCGGGATTACGCTGACCGTCGGAGCTCAGCAAGTCCTGAACTTCACGCTACAGGTTGGCCAGGTTGCTCAAAGGGTGGTTGTCAGTGGCGCAGCGCCCGCCGTAGAATTGGCATCGTCCAGCGTTGGAGCGGTTGTAAGCCCGGATACCATCGTCAACCTGCCGCTTAACGGACGTGACTGGACACAACTGGCGGCTCTCCAGACAGGCGTCAATGTTGTCGTCACTCAGAGACCAATCAATGCGAGCGGCGTTCGAGGAAACCGAGGGTTCGGAAACCAAATGACCGTGTCCGGCACGCGACCGCAACTCAATAACTATCGTCTCGACGGGATAAGCATTGTTGACTACTCCGGCGGAGCACCAGGCAGCGTGCTTAGCGTCGCCCTGGGCGTGGACGCTGTTGCCGAGTTTTCCGTCCTGACAGCCAACTACTCCGCCGAATACGGCCGGACTTCCGGCGGGGTGATCAACGCTGTTAACAGGTCCGGTTCCAACCAGATCCACGGAAACGCCTACTGGTTTCTTCGGGACGAAGGGTTTGACGCAAGAAACTACTTTGACACGGGTGTTGTGCCGTTTCATCGAAATCAGTTCGGTGGGTCCCTGGGAGGTCCCATAAAGAAGGAGAAGGCCTTCTTCTTTTTTGATTACGAAGGAATTCGGCAGGTTCTTGGCTCGACGAATATTGATCATGTGCCTTCCGCCGACGCGCGGAATGGGATTCTGCACAATGCCGATGGGACGACGACGATAGTGACTGTAGATCCGTTGGTTAAGCCCTTCTTCGGTTTTTATCCTTTGCCCAACGCAGGACTGATAGGCACGGGCAATACCGGTTTGTACATCGTTGGAGCCAACAGTCCTTCTCACGATAACTTCTATACGGCCAAGATAGACTGGGCGATCTCGGAAAAGGACACTTTTTCTGGGACTTGGTTCTACGACAAGGGTGTTGCGGAGGCACCAGACGCGCTAAACCAACTAATTATTGGCAATACGTCCAGCCGAATCATGGGCGCCTTGGAGGAGAAACACGTCTTCAGCCCCTCCCTGGTCAATACCATGCGGGGTGGCTACAGCCGGGTAGCCGCGCTCATCCAAGTAAACTTACAGGCGATCAATCCGCTGGTAACGGATGTGAGTTTGGGTTCTTTTCCCGGCCTTCCCGCGCCGTCGTTGAGTGTGCCTGGACTCACGGATTTCGTCGGCGGCGGCATTGGGCCATTTACGGGTGATGATTACGCCTGGAATTCGTACCAGGCGTATGATGACGCGTTCCTAATCAAAGGCGCTCACTCCCTAAAGTTCGGCTTCGCTTTCGAAAGAATGCAACATAACCTGATAATCCCGTCCCGTCCCACTGGGAGTTTTAACTTCCCTTCGCTCGAAGGCTTCTTGACTAACCAGCCTAATTCGTTCCAGGGACAACTGCCAAGTACAACCAACCCACGTGGAATACGACAAGATCTTTTTGGTGCTTATGTCCAGGACGATTGGCGGTGGCGTCCTAATCTGACTCTGAACCTAGGTCTACGGTACGAAGCCGTGACGGTGCCCACGGATGTGCATAACCAGCTTTCCAATCTCCCTACCTTTACGTCCCCGACCCCTCGCATAGGTTCCCCGTATTTTAACAACCCAACCAAGCGCAACTTCGAACCCCGGTTGGGTCTCGCTTGGGACCCATTTCGCGATGGCAAGACTGCGGTCCGCGCGGCCTTTGGTATTTTCGATGCCTTGCCTCTCAATTACGAATTCTTCCTCGCAGAAGCTCTCTCAGCCCCATTCGTGGAGATCCTCACGTCAACCAATCTGGCGCCGGGTTCGTTCCCGACTAAAGCAGCCGACGTCTCAAGCGTAAATCCTGCGAAGCTGCAATACGCTTCCATTGAAGCTAACCCTCATCGCAACTATGTGATGATTTGGAATCTGAACGTACAACACCAACTGAATCCGAGCACAAGTATTACCGTCGGCTATGTAGGTAATCATGGTGTCCACATGCTCGACCGCGAGGACGACGTAAATAGCGTTCTTCCAACAGTTACTTCTCAAGGGCTACTTTGGCCGTCACCACGGGGTAGCGGAACGAAACTAAATCCCAACGTTGGCGACATCCGCGGCCTTTACTGGGATGGCGACGCGGTATATGACGCTCTCGAGGTGGGGGTGTTGAAAAGGATGAGCCACGGCTTCCAAGTACAGGGATCTTACACTTGGGGAAAGGGCATTGACACGGGTTCGGCCAGCGTTATCGGTGACCCCTTTACGAATTCCATCTCAAGCCTGTTCTTTTTTTGCAAAAAATGCCGGCGGGGTGTGTCGGACTTTAACATTGCGCACACTCTGACCGCTAACTACTTCTGGGAAGTTCCGGCACCAAAGAGTTGGGGAACTATCGGCTCACGCGTCCTGGGGGGATGGGAAGTAGGAGGGATCATCACGGCCGAGACTGGCGTACCCATCACACCGCTCATGGGTGGAGATCCGCTTGGACTTAACAGCAACGACCCCTATGCCTTTCCGAACCGACTCTCTGGGCCAGGGTGCAGCTCACCTGTGAATCCCGGAAATCCCAACAATTATATAAAGCTCAGCTGTTTCGCCCCTCCGAATCCGCTTACTCTTCTTGGCAACGCAGGCCGCAACTCAGTGATCGGACCTGGACTTGTCACCTGGGACTTCTCTCTGTTTAAGAATAATAGAATCTCTGAAAGGTCCAACCTGCAATTTCGAGCCGAGTTCTTCAACATCTTGAATCGGCCTAACTTTGCGACGCCTTTCCACAACAACACGCTTTTCGACCAAAACGGCAACCCGGTTGGCGGAGCGGGCTCGATCGATCAGACATCAACGACGGCGAGGCAAATTCAATTCGGTCTGAAGCTGATTTGGTAATCCGAGGCTCAAGAGCGAAGCTCTCAGGCCGACTACGAGGCAGTGGGGTGCGGCTTGCCGGGTAGTTTTCCTGCGCGGGATGAACCCGCCCTCGGATGGGTGGCCACGAATGATTCTCATGTCTAAAACTAGGCAGTTTTCGTTCGTCTGAGTACCACAGCCTGGAGGAGAACGCGGATGGCAACACAATCAAAATCGAATTTTGGCCGACTCGCGCTAGCGGTAACCTGCCTGGCTCTCGTTACCAACAGGACAGGCGGATGGCAGCAGTCGCGCATCCTCGACGTCACCTTGACCGGACAGTCGATGATTCGGTCGGACATCCGCGCAACATCGCCTTCCGCTGTGCCCACAATAGCTTCGCTGTTGAAGGGCGACGTAATATTCACTAATTTCGAAGGTACGATAGCAGAACCTGGCCAGCCGAATGAATCGACGCCTCTGCAGGAGGAGTCGGAAGGAATATTCCTCGCCCCACCAGGAGCACTCGGTGCGCTTCAGGCCTTCGGCTTCAACCTGCTGTCTCTATCCAACAACCATGCGTGGAATCTCCGGGCCGTAGGTATTCAGAACACGCTTCAGGAGGCGAGCCGCCTTAACCTGGTTAGGGCTGGGACCGGCAAGACAATAGACGAAGCTGTAGCGCCGGGTTACCTGCACACACCGAATGGCACAGTTGCGCTCGTGGGGATGGCGTCGGGTGAGATTGCGCCCGGAGGGGCTGCCACCGCGACGCGTCCCGGCGTGAATGAACTCCGCCTCGGACCAGGGAATATACCGAACGAAGAGGATGCAGAACGTATTCTTCAGAGTATTAGAAATGCTAGCAAACAGTCGGATGTGGTCATCGTCTATCAACATAATCACCTTTACGATAAACCTTTTAAAACGATGATGGCGGAAGAGCTACCTGAGCGGCTGGTGCCGCCCGATTGGGTCAAAAAATGGACGCACAGGGAGATAGATGCGGGTGCCGATATCGTAGTGATGCATGGCGCGCCTCTCGTGCAAGGCGTTGAGATTTATCGCAACCGGCCCATCTTTTACGACCTTGGGAACTTTATTTTTAATCTCCGGCCGACAAATACGAGGCTTGACGAACCGATCATCTGGGAAAGCGTGGTCGCAAATGTCCGATTCCAGGGAAAGAATCTGCAATCGATTACGTTCCGTCCGATCGCGCTCAATAAGCTGGGCCAAGGTCAGCCCGACCTTCATGATCCGCTCGCGAACAACGTCTTCCTCGATACACGCGGTTTGCCAAAGCCTGCTACGGGCGAGCAAGCGCGCTATATCCTCGAACGGCTAGCTGAGTCGTCGCGGCCTTTCGGAACACTGGTAGAAGTAAAAGGTGAAACAGCAGAGATTAATCTGAAAACCGAGAAATAACGAGAACACTAGAACGCCTCCTGTCCTCTGTGATGCTATCGGACTCGAGCGTCGATTCAAACAAAGAACGCGGGCTTCAGATCGCGAAAAAACTCTCGATGCAGCGCATTCGCAGCACGAAGTAAGTCCTCCTCGCTCACGACAAGTCCGAGATTCAAGCGTGAAGCGCCCTGGGAGATCATGCCTACATTTATGCCCTGCAACGCTGCAAAGACTCTGACGGCAACGCCCGGAGTATCGCGGATGTTCTCACCACAGCGCAGAGGATTGCCTGATTTCTTTCGAGAGACACCATCCTTGCGTTAGTTGTCCAGCGCCCGGATGTTCGCAACCCTTACTTTATCGAGTCCCATTGAATTGCGTCAAACGACGCTATCGGGGTCACCTTCCCGCTCGCATTAGCTAGAATCACGTAAGCATCATCCGGGGGCGGATAGCTTGCGAGGGTCTGCCACAGTATCTTCGTTGTTTTCGACGTTTCGCTCGGAAAGGAAATAAGGCGGTCATTTGCGTGTTCCATGAAAAATGGCTTTTGGAATCGCGGCATGAACTCCTTTGTTGCCGTCCACCAACTCGATGATACTCAGGTCCGCGGCGACACTTGCCAGCATGTACGCTTCGTCGCGACTCAGATGCTTTTCGTTCACAAGGAAATCGATCAGCTCCTTGAGAGCGATCTTGGCGGCTTCGTTCAGATCCTCGTGCAAGCCAATGGCAATGTAATCCGTTGGTGTTTCGGCTCGCGGCCAACGAATCTGCATGTCCTTGCGCACAATGAACTGAAATGTGCCATTTAAAGAGGTTTCCATGGCGGTGCCGTCGACTTCACCGTGACCCTGTCCGGCATGACCATCTCCGACTTCAAACAGCGCCCCGCGCACGTGGACCGGAAGATACAAAATTGTGCCGGCGATCAGATCTTTATCGTCCATGTTACCGCCGTGGATCCAAGGCGGACGGCTGCTGATGCGGCCGGACCACTCAGGCGGCGCGACCCCCATGCTTCCAAAAAAAGGGCGCATGGGGATATCGATTCCTTCAGCAAAATGGGCAACCCCCAGCTTTTCGTCGAGAGGAATGATTCTCATCTTAGCGGTTGGATATTCTTCTGCCAAAAATCCAGTTCCCGGGTTGGCGCCGTTGTAAGCGTAAGGAACCGCCAAACGGATTGATAGTATCCGAATTTCGAGAACATCACCGGGATCTGCGCCCTCAATATAGATTGGACCTGTAAGGATGTGCGGTCCGGGTCCCTTCACGGTGACCTGCTGGAAGATCTCGCGAAGCGCTGACTCAACCTGGTTCGGTGGAACCCCTGCATCCTCCAATCTCTGCGGACTCGAGGTAATTAACGTGTGGATGTCCACGGTATCGCCCGAGCGAATGCGCAGTGCCGGCGCGATGGCGGCATCGTAGTACCCCCATTCGATTGTTTTAGCAGAGGGTTGCAAAGTGTAGCGCGTCCCGGCACTTGCACCTGATGGGTTTTTCTCTTGGGCAGGCAAGGATGCAACTCCGGTTGTAAATATAATTGCCACGAAAGCAAGAATGATGTTTCGCAAAAATGGGAAATTCATACTGGGGAGACTAGCAAATCAGTCTAATTCCGCCAAGACATTACTCATAAAATCTCAATAGCTGCGCATTTCCTCCGCAACAGGTTTTGCGGTTGGCAACAATTGTGTTAGCCTTCCGCCCTACTGAGGTTCATATGAAAAAGGTTTCTACACTTCTCGTCAGCGCTTGCGCAATTTTCTTCCTTGTTTCGGGGGTTGCGGTGTTCGCGCGATTTGCCAGACATCAGACCATCGCCGGGAATCCGCAAGGGGATGCTTCCATCCCGGACTCTACCGCTCGCATTGCCCGCATTGAAAAAGGTTTGCTGCCCGCGGCAACCATCAAGGGGCAGCCGCCGGCCGGAATGCTTCTCGCCGACCGCATGAAACACTACAACGTTCCGGGCGTCAGCATTGCTTTTTTCGAGAATGGACGAATCGCCTGGACACGCGCCTACGGCTTTGCGGATATCGCCGGCGCGCGACGCGTCACCTCTGATACGCTTTTTCAGTCCGCTTCGATCAGCAAACCCGCGGCGGCTCTGGCCGTGTTGCGTCTTGTCCAGGAAGGCAAACTCAACCTCGACGAAGACGTAAACCTCAAACTGCGTTCCTGGAAAATTCCAGAGAATGAATTCACAAAACAGGAGAAGGTGACGCTCAGGCGCATTCTAAGCCACAGCGCAGGAATGAATAATCGCCGCTTCCCAGGCTATGCCAGCGACGAAGCGCTGCCTACCACAGTGCAAATCCTGAACGGCGAAAAGCCAGCCAATACCGAACCTATTCGGGTGGACACCGTCCCAGGTACTATTTGGCGATACTCCGGTGGTGGTTACGTCGCCATGCAGTTGTTGCTCTCCGATGTGACCCATACCCCTGTACCGCAACTGCTCGACCAGATGGTTTTGCGTCCGATCGGTATGACCCGCAGCACCTTCGAGGAACCCTTACCCAAGCGCTGGTGGGATTCGGCAGCAACGCCGTATCGGGAGGATGGGACACCGGTGAAGGGTGGTTGGCATACCTATCCGGAGATCACTCCTGCTGCCCTATGGTCTACTCCAAGCGATATTGCGCGCATGGCGATTGAAGTGCAGAACGAGTACGCCGGTAAGTCGAACAAGATTCTGTCCTCCGAAATGATCCACCAAATGCTCAGTCATCAGAAGGATGATTGGGGTCTGGGATTCGCTTTGGAGTCCCCGGGTCACAAGCTGCGTTTCAGCCACGGAGGCTCGAACGAAGGCTTTCGATGCACGCTGCAAGCGTATACCGAGGCGCCGGGGCAGGGAATTGTGATCATGACCAATGGAGATCAAGGTTGGAATCTGCTCCACGAAATTCTCCGCGCAGTTTCGAGAGAGTACGGCTGGCCGGACTTTCAACCGCAAGAACATACTGTGGCGAGTATTGCGGTGCCTCAATTGTCAGCTTACCAGGGTGAATACCGGGTCACCGGGGCAGATAAGCCCACCCTCGTAACTCTTAAAGATTCACACCTGTATGTGCAAACCGAGACACTCGGACCAGATCCAGAAGAGCTGTTCGCGGAGTCGGATGGGCGCTTTTTTGTGCTGTCAGTCCCGCTCGAGCTTGTTTTTCAGAGGGACGAGAAGGGCGCAGTCGCCAACCTGGCTCTTACCAGTGACTCCCAGACCGTCGTGGCTAAGAGGGTTCCCTAGTGGAAGCGGAGTTTGACAACCAGTCCGCTGGAACTCGACCCGCAGTGTCTAACACGAACATCACTGTTGACGTATGCGGTCGACTACTACCGTATTCTCTAGAACTTATCTGGCTCGGTTGACGTCCTCTGTGAAAATCAAAAGTATGGACCTTTCCGCCCGCCAGAAAGGATTGGAATTTTCACGAAACGAAAGAATTTGTATGGGCGGGGCTCGCCCCGCCCGCTGTGGCGGCGCTGCTCACAATCGGTTTGACCGAAGATGTCAACAAAGCCAACTTATCTCTTAAATGCTTTGGGGGACTCCAAAGTTGTTGAAAAACAGCAATTGGGATCAAGGCCAAGCTATTTATGCTGGTGTTATGATACGAGAATTATAATGGTTCGCGCGGCTTCGCAACTATATGGCATTTAAAGCTAAACATTTACTCCACAAAAACAGACGGCCGGTGCAGTCTGTCAGGAAGGCGCTGCGCATTCTGGATATCCTCGGGAACTGCCCCGGCGGTCTAGGAATTACGGAATTAAGTGGCTCACTAAAATCTCCTAAAACTACAATGCATCGCCTTGTTTCCACACTGGAAACTGATGGATATGTGTATTTTGACGTGCTCACCACAAAATACCTTCTCGGCAGTCGCGTGGCGAAGCTGGGAGATCAGTTCAACCAGCAATCTCACTTGCTAACCTTTGGTGTGCCGGCCCTGGAACAGCTTACTCAAGAATGCAAAGAAGCCAGCCATTTAGCGATTTTGGAAGGAACCGAAGTGGTTTATATCTCCCAGGAAGAAACCAAAGAGCCGATACGCATTAGCTTTGGTATGGGCGAAAGAGCGCCAGTTTACTGTACCGCTGGTGGCAAGGTATTTCTGGCCGGCCTATCGGATATCGCGGTCCGCCGCTTGTACGAGAACCACGTGAGATTCAAGCGCTATACGCCGCGCACCAAGACCAAACTGGAAGGTCTTCTTGCGGAAATTGCCATCGTGAGGAGAGAGGGAATCGCCTACGATAACGAAGAATACGCGCCCGGGTTGTGCTGCATAGCCGCTCCCGTCAGAGATTTCTCTTCAAAAACCATCGCCGCGATTAGCTTGTCTATGATCAAACAGAAGATGACGGCGGAGCGTAGACCGTTTTTTAAAGAAGCCCTGCTTCGGGCGAGTGCCGCGTTGTCGGAGAAGCTCGGCTTCTTGCCTGCACGGTCCAACAGGAAACCGTTCAAGCGTCTAAATCCGAGCGGCGGATATAGGCGAGGAAAAGCCCGCTGACGCTTACGTGTCGAGGATTCCACCGATTAAATCAAATTCTCGATTGAGCTAAATAGAAATATGATTGGCAATAAAGCGTGATTCAGAGTATATTCCGCCACGCGGAACAGCGTTCCGTTATGCTCCAAGTTGTCAGCAAGGTTTTCGGAGAGGGTGGAATATGGCTTTGTTTCAAAAAATACTGTTATTGCTTCTTTTTTTGGCTCTCTTTGTAACCAATGGTTTTGCAGACGTAAACGGTAAAATCTCCGGCACCGTCACGGATCCATCGGGCGGCCTGGTAGTCTCGGCAATCGTTACCGCCACCCAGGTCGAAACCGGAGAGCGAAAAACCGTGCAGACGGATTCTAACGGTAATTATTCGTTGCTCGCACTCCCCCCTGGCCGGTATAACCTCGAGGTTAAAACTTCTGGCTTCCAGACGTACATTCAAGAAGGCATCAAGGTCGACGTCAACTCCGCTCTTCAGGTTAATGTCACCATGGCGATAGGGTCGTCCCAATCTGAAGTGGTGGTGGCCGCCGATCCTCTAACCGTGGAAGTTAGTAACACCCAGTTAGGTGATGTGGTTGGTGGCAAAACCATGGAGAATTTGCCCCTGAATGGCCGGAGCTATACCGATTTGCTCGGTCTTCAGCCAGGAGTGGTTCCCGTCTCTAGCGGAATTCCCGATAGCATTGGGGTCAGCGCAAGTGGCAGCGCGGAAGGCGGAAACGTTTCGATCAATGGCCAGCGCGAGAGCGCCAACGGTTTCATGGTGAACGGCGGAAATATCGAACAAGCGCGCAACAATGGCGCGGCGATCATTCCCAATCTCGATTCCATCGCGGAATTTCGCGTCATCACCAATAACATTGATGCCGAGTACGGTCACTACTCCGGTGCTCTCGTAAGCGTCATTACCAAATCCGGCGCTAATGATTTGCACGGGAGTGCTTTTGAATTCCTTCGCAACACCGCTCTGGACGCCCGAAACTTCTTCGATACCCAACGTGGCTTGTTTCGCCGCAACCAGTTCGGCGGTACCCTGGGTGGTCCCATTTTGCATGACAAGCTCTTTTTCTTTGTCGATTATCAGGGAACGCGCGAAGTACGCGGCATTAGTGGCGGGATCGTTCCCGTGCCAACGGTGGAACAGCGCTCTGGTAATTTCTCGGCTCCGGATATCGCCTCCTCCCTCACCGGCTCCGTGAGCAGTCTTTATTGGGCTAGCATTCTTTCTCAGCGCTTGGGGTACACAGTAACATCGGGCGAGCGGTACTATACTCCGGGTTGCAGCAGCGCTACGCAATGCGTATATCCAAACGCAATCATACCGAAGTCCACTTTTTCGTCCGCCGCGCAGGGACTACTTCCCTACATTCCTATGCCGACTTCGGGCGGTACGTTCGTGGGGTCAAATAATAATTGGAACACATCCTCCAATCAGGGTGGCATCCGCGTCGACGCCAATACGCGCCTGGGCACGATTTCCGGCTACTACGCGATCTATGATTCCAGTCTCTTGAGACCCTATGGCTCTAACAACGTCCCTGGTTTCGCAAATCTGGATACCAGCCATCCGCAGTTAATAAACTTGAGCGACACCAAATCGTTCGGCTCTACGGCAGTAAATGAAGTTCGTTTAACGGTAGTGCGCTACGTAAGCTGGGTGAATAATCCCACAAAGTTTGGCCCCACGCTGAGTTCGCTCGGTTTTCCAGCCGGCGTCCCGGGCGGCATGGTTCCTGCGGACCCTCGAGTAGAAGGCGTGCCTACCCTGCTATTTAACAATTTCACGCAGGGCCTGCCACAATTTGACTATCAGCAGTATCAAACTTCGCCACAACTGCTCGATAACTTCTCAAAGATTATCAAGACCCACTCTGCGAAATTCGGTGCCGAATATCACTACACCCGCTGGCGCCAGCGAGTTCCGGAGGCCGACGCAAATGGCCTTTTCACGTTTACCGGCGCTGAAACAGGTTCCGACTTCGCGGACTACCTGATTGGAGCTCCGACTCTCTTTCTTCAATCAAGCCCTTTAGACTACGACAATCGGAAAAACTATGTTGGCATTTATGGACAGGACAGTTGGCGAATCAGGCCCAACTTGACGCTTAATTACGGACTGCGGTGGGATCTCATTCAGAACTGGTATGAAAAGCATAATGCGACTTCGGATACGTTTATTCCCGGGGAGCAATCTCAAATTTACCCGACAGCGCCCGTTGGTTTCGTGTTTGCGGGCGATCCCTTGCCAGGTGGAGGCACAATCCCCCGAACGGTATCAAAGACTCCGTATAACGATTTTGCTCCGAGAATTGGGATCGCGTACTCACCTTCGGCGAATGATGGTTTTTTGCATTTTTTGCTAGGCGACCCGGGCAAGACGAGTATCCGGGCAGCTTATGGAATTTTCTACGCCAATAATGGAGGCTATCAAGCATATTTGATTCAAGGCGCACCCCCGTTCGTAGCGGTGTGGACTTCACCCGCCCCTCCCTTGTTCGAAACTCCTTACATCGATCGAACCGACGGAGTGGTACGCCAGAGTCCACCCTACCCGTATGTGGCGCCTCCGCCTGGCACAACGACAAACATTAACTGGGAATTGCCTTTGAACGGTGTTCCCGTCTGGAACATCCATAATCGCACTCCGTATGCCGAAGACTACCACTTCACCATTCAACGTGAATTTGGTCCGGCGACGGTGCTCAGTGTTGGCTATGTTGGCAGTCAGGGTCACGCGCTCATGGATGCGCTGGAAAGCAATCCTGGTAACAGTCAACTCTGCCTAAGTTTGAGCAATCCTTCTCAGGTGATGCCCGGTACACCAACGTGCGGGCCGTTCGGAGAAAACACCGTTTATACCGCGGCGAACGGCACGGTGGTGAACAGTACGCGTGGTCCACTTGGCGCTAATTTCGTCAGCAACCCTTTTTACACCACGATCGGGAACTCCAACTTTAATTCCTTACAAGTTAGCTTGCGGCACACGTCCAACCGTTTGACGTTCGAGGCTGGATATACCTGGAGCAAATCGATCGACGACGCCTCGGACGAGAGAGATTTCGTTCTAAACCCTTACAACAAGGCATTAAGCCGATCGTTGTCTTCCTTCGACATCCCACACAGTTTCGAAATCAGTTACAACTATCTGCTGCCAGTCGATCGTTTGGGCGACGGCAAATGGCAGCGCCTCACCCGGGGATGGCGGCTCGCGGGAATCACCCGCTTCGCTACCGGCCTGCCCGTGCAACTCTACGAGACTGACGATCGCGGGCTCGTCGGAGAGTTCTTTGGCAACCTCGACACCCCGGTCTACAACGGCGCAAAGCTTCAGTTCACGAATCCAAGATCCGGCCAGCCTTATTTCAACACTTCGGCCTTTAGTCTCGAAACGTTAGGGGTCTTAAACACCACCCATCGCCGTTTCTTTCATGGTCCGGGCATCAACAACTTTGATATGTCTTTGTTGAAGGACACCAGAATATCGGAACGTATCAGTGCCCAGTTCCGAGCCGAGTTTTTTAACATCTTTAACCATGCGCAATTTATGAATCCAAGTGGAAACATCAACTCCAGTTCTTTTGGTATGGTGCTTAGTGCTCGTGATCCGCGCATCGGACAAGTAGCGCTGAAGATTCTGTTTTGAAACTCTTTTACGCCGTGTGTGGCATACGAATTTAAACGAATCGTTCTGATCGGATTTCTGGCGCGCGATGGCAGGGTTTTCCACGATTCGCTCTTTGAACTCCCCCGGCCGTCGTAGTTCCTCCGCCAGGATAGCCATAACTAAGGACTGCGGAAGTTCCAAGGATCGAATGAGGTGAGGCCCAATGAGAAATGCGCTCTTTGTGGTTGCCTGCATGATGGTGCTTTTTTCCGGAACGCTTTGTTTTGCCCAGGAAGCCGCAAAGCTTTCGCCGGAAGCTCGCAAGTTCGTTCGTGTCGCGGAGCCGGTCGTCGCCCTAACCCATGTTCGGGTGATTGACGGAACCGGAGCGGCCCCTTTTGATGATCAGACACTTGTGATTGAGCATGGGCGTATTTCAGCCATGGGAACCCCGGCCAAGACCTCGGTCCCGGTCGGCGCCAAAGTCATTGATCTGTCCGGCTTCACCGTCATTCCCGGTCTGGTGGGAATGCATGAGCATATGTTCTATCCCTCGGGGGGCCCCACGGCCTCGAGCGGAGGTTCGCTCTGGTATAACGAACTGGGCTTTAGCGCCCCACGTCTCTATCTGGCCTGCGGGATTACTACAATTCGCACCGCGGGCTCCATGGAGCCCTATGCGGACCTCACTCTCAAAAAATGGATTGACGCGGGACTCTTGCCGGGACCGAAAATGCACGTTACCGGCCCCTATCTCGAAAACTCAACAACCTACCCCCAAATGCATGACCTCTCTGGCCCGGAGGACGCGCGCAAAACGGTGGAATATTGGGCAGATGAAGGCGTTACCTCTTTCAAGGGTTATAGGCACATTACCCGCGCTGAACTTGGGGCCGCGATCGAGGCCGCCCACAAGCGCGGCTTGAAGGTTACCGGGCATCTCTGCGCAGTGGGTTTTCGTGAGGCTGCAGGTCTCGGTATTGATGACCTTGAGCACGGTCTTTTGGTGGACACTGAATTCACACCGGGGAAAGCACCCGACGTTTGCCCCTCACCACAAGAAAGCGACGCGGCACTCGCAAAGCTTGACCTGTCCAGCCCGCCGGTTCAGCAGATGATTCAGGACTTGATCACTCATCATGTCGCCGTTACCTCCACCCTCGCGGTTTTCGAAAGCTCGTTGCCTAATCGCCCGCCACTTTCCCGGCGCGTCCTCGATGCCATGGTTCCAGAGGCGCGCAACGAATACTTAACAGTGCGCGCGCAGATTGCCCAAAGCGCCGAAGCACAAGGCGGCTCCAGCACCAAGTTATTTAAAACGGAGATGCAGTTCGAGCGCGATTTTGTGAAGGCTGGTGGTTTACTCCTCGCAGGCGAGGATCCCACTGGAAACGGGGGTGCGCTGCCCGGATTTGGCGACCAGCGTGAGCTCGAGCTGTTAGTAGATGCCGGGTTCACTCCCGTTGAGGCCATTCACATTTTCACCGCCAATGGCGCGAATTGGCTTGGAGAATCAGACCGAATTGGCACGCTTGCCCCGGGCATGCAAGCGGATCTGGTAGTGATTCATGGCAATCCTGCGGCGCGGATCTCGGATATCGAAAACGTGGATATCGTTTTCAAGGATGGCATTGGCTACGATTCGGCTCAGTTAATTGAATCGATAAGAGGTTCCGTAGGATTGCACTGACATCGTATGTCGCCTATTGCGAGCCACTGGCGGATTCGGCCATGACTGTACCGCCTTCGCCTTCAACCAGCGGTTCCGTACCGCGCGGTTCGCCTCCCGCTGACCTGGAACTCTGCTTCATGCCGGCTACGGCGCTCACGGCAGCTATTCGAGCGAAGAAGGTTTCGCCGGTCGATGTCATTGATGCCGTCTACGCGCGCCTTCACGCGATGAATGCGAGAATTAAAACCAATTGCACGCTAACCGAAGAACGGGCACACGTAGAGGCCAAGGAATCGGAAACAGCTGTGATGCGCGGCGATCAGCTCGGCGCTCTTCACGGAGTGCCCGTCTCGATCAAGGATCTCCTTCTCACGCAAGGCGTGCGCACCATGCACGGTTCGCGGATTCGTGAGAACTACTTAGCCGAAGAGGACGCGCATTCCGCCGCGCTTGAAGTACAAGACCTTCCGTTCGATGTGCGCATCAACACGAGTGAACAAAAACCGGCGGGAGCGTGAATCTTCCCGACGTCGCTCTTTATTATTCTGACGGGAGGTCCTCGTCGTATGCGGAGAAGTGAAGCTTCCCAGCACGGAAGCGATCCTAGCTTGAATTTAATTAATCCTGCATTTAGCCGTGCGTCGGTCGTTTGAAACTAAACTCTGCTGTCAACGTCCCAGCTCGAGGAGCTTATGCTTACTTCCGTTGTAGACGGTCAGGGCGCCGCGACTCTACCTCAAGATGGCCGCGGTTACGCTATCGCCGCCGGCATCCTAGGCTGGACGCTAGACGCCTTCGATTTCTTCGTTGTCGTGTTCATGGTAGATATCTTGGCCTCTCATTTTCAGGTGGCCAAAAGCGCAATTATTCTAAGCATCGGCGCAACGCTAGCTATGCGCCCGGTAGGTGCTTTGCTGTTTGGGATGCTGGCCGATCGCTATGGGCGACGCAAACCTCTCATGGCTGTCGTTGCTTATTTTTCGCTCATAGAAGTTATAAGTGGCCTTGCTGTGAACTACCCGATGTTCCTGGGGTTGCGGTTGCTCTATGGAATTGGCATGGGCGGATTTTGGGGAGTTGGAGCATCTTTAACGTTGGAAAGCGCGCCGAATCGCTGGCGTGGGCTTCTCTCGGGGCTGCTGCAGGGCGGATATCCCCTCGGTTATTTGTTATCAGCGGTAGCCGCGCGGTTAATTCTGCCGATGTGGGGATGGCGCGCAATGTTCTGGGCGGGTTTAATCCCGGGCGCCGTCACCCTGTACGTTGCATTCAAGTCTCCTGAGTCGGAAGCGTGGAACCAGAACCGCGTTTCGAGCGTCAAAGAAATTATTCAGGTCGTCTGGGCGCATCGAAAAAGCTTCGCCTACCAAGTGCTCATGCTCACTTTGATGATCGGTCTGTCCCATGGCACTCAGGACCTCTATCCTGACTTCCTCAAAACCGCGCACCACCTGACGCCAAACGCCGTGGCATATCTGGCCATGTTCTACAACATGGGGGCATTACTGGGCACCGTCTCGGGTGGCCACACTTCGGAAATGCTTGGAAGGCGCAAAAGCATTGTGTGTGCGCTGAGTTTGTGCGCATTGGTCATCCCTTTTTGGGCTTTTGGGCATTCGCTTCCGATTTTGGCGGCAGGTGCCTTTTTGATGCAGGTAGGAGTGCAGGGTGCTTGGGGTGTTATACCCGCCCATCTGAACGAACTCTCACCCGACTCCGTTCGTAGCTTGTTCCCGGGATTGGTCTATCAACTCGGTGTGCTGTTCGGTTCCCCTACTAACACAATTGAATATGCGTTGCGAGACCGTATCGGATATCAATGGGCTCTGACCGTTTTCGAGGGATGTACGATCTTGGTGCTTGTGGCTGTTTTCGCTCTTGGACCAGAACGAAAGGGTAGAAGTTTTCTGCAAAAATCAGCGCCGCCCATTTCTGACTACTTTTCTGGCCCGATTCCATGACCCAATTGAGCGGTCACGTCCACCCCTCAGCATTCGCTTCTAGAGCAAGCTCTAACATGTTCTTCATGCTCTTGCGCCATTCAGGAAAAAGAGCATCGTGACAAGATTTCTGCTTGTAGTCACTTGGGCCTTCCGGGCGATCAGTTAGAAAATGAAACACGGCGCGGTCGTGCCACACATCGTATGCGTCCACGTCCAAGGGAACTTCGTTTACGTCACCAGCAATCCAATTCACCTGACGTGCCGCTTCCACTAGCCGCTTCTTCGTCACGTCGATTGCGGTTTGGGAAACGTCCAGCACGGTGATCTTCCGATATCCGCGCACCAGCAGGTCGTCCACCAGCGTGGACTCGCCACCGCCAACGTCGATGATCGCGGCGGCAGCCTTCCCGGACAATCTCCCCGCCATCCGCTTTGATCGTGAACAAAGAGTCCTTCGGATCAACGGACTTTATCGGCACGGATTCTTGCTGACGCCAACCGTCGTCGAAGAGGTCTTGGTTCTGTTATCGCTACAGCCGCCGACGCACGTCGAAAGCTGGCTCTCCCCGCAATGCCACCATGAGGTGAGCGAATGTTTGTTCTTGTGAACGGCCAAGCATATCCGTTGCGGGAATCTGGGACGCTCGCTGCGCTATTGCGTTCCGTCTCGCCCCCGGCCCCGTTTGCCGTTGCTCTCAATGAAGAGTTTATTCCCCGAGGAACGTACGAGGACTGTCTAGTCCAAACGAATGACAGGATCGACATCGTTCATCCAACCGCGGGAGGTTGATATGGAAAGGCGAGCGATCCGGGACGAACTCATCTTGTATGGCAGAAGGTTCACCAGCCGCCTACTGCTCGGGACGGCACGCTACGATTCCCCTTCCCTCCTGGCTGACGCGATCGGCGTTGCGGACCCCGCGCTGCTGACCGTCTCGCTGCGACGCCAGCTGTCGGGCTCGAAGGAGCCCGGCGCATCCTTTTGGAACTTACTGCGCGAAACCAAACGGACGCTTCTCCCGAACACCGCCGGGTGTCTCAGCGCCCATGAGGCTGTCAAGACAGCGTGTATGGCGCGCGAGCTCTTTCAGACAAACCTGGTAAAGCTCGAGGTCATGGGAGATGAGGTTGACTTGCAGCCGGACCCCTTCGGTCTTGTTGAAGCTGCGACGGAACTCGTGAAACTTGGTTTCCACGTACTGCCATACTGCACGGATCATGGAAAAGCAAAGGAACGGTTTTTGGAATTCGCGCAAATGCCTTAGAATAAAGATAGTTCCCGCTGTGGGCGTGTAGCTCAGCTGGGAGAGCACCTGCTTTGCAAGCAGGGGGTCGCCGGTTCGATCCCGGCCACGTCCACCAACTAATTCCGGTCCGGCCCGGAGACATGGGTGACACAACGTACCTAAGACATGGGTAACACTTTTGGGCCGAACGGATTTTCGAGCGGTTCGAGCACCCGAGTCTCCAGATCGAAATATCCCAAATCATAATCCATAAAGCTCACCAGCCAAATGTCGTCGTGCACTTCTTTGATGCCGACGGCCTGACCGGCAAAGACCTGGCTGAAATTGATTTTCTTCTTGCCCAGACACATGCGCCCGCACCGGGTGACCACGATGGTTTTATCGTGGGGGGGATAGTCGATGTCCGGCAAGCCGGTGTAGGGGCGCGAGGAAGGTTGGTAGACCTCCGCCGGACATTTCATATCCAGCGCTTCGTGGGGACGTTCGTTGTTGAAGACCTCGATAAATTTGTCGAAGCGCGCCTGCTGCTGAAGAAAATTGGCGGCCGCCGGCTTGGTGGCTTCTTTTTTCAAAGTGAGGTGCATGCGTTCATGACGGCCGTTTTGCTGCGGGTGACCAGGCTTGATGCGCTCGATCCCAATGCCCAGGCGGAGCCACCAGACCGCGAGCTTGCTAAGGTTGAATAAGGCATGCGCAGAAGCGAAGGGCACGCCGTTATCGCTGCGGATGTTGGCGGGCAGGCCGCGCTCTTTAAAAAGCCGCTCAAACACAGTGAAAGCGTAGTCTTCGCGGGTGGAAGAAAGCGCCTCACAGGTGAGGAGATAACGGCTAGCGTGGTCGGTGACGGTGAGTGGGTAGCAGTATTGATGATTCCCCAGCAGGAACTCGCCTTTGTAATCGGTGCACCACAGCTCGTTTGGGCGCTGGCCTAACGACAGCGGCGTCCCTTGAGCACGACGACGCATCCGACCGCGGCGCTCCACCAGGCCGTAGCGATCCAGCACCGCATGGATGGTGCTCTTCGCGGGGAGAGGAATACCCGAGAACCTGCGAGTCAAGCGCTCGCGAATTTTACGAGCACCCCAGCTGGGGTGCTCGCGCTTCACATTCAGAATGTAGTTCTCTACTTGAAACGGAAGTTGGTTGGCGTAGCGATAGGGGCGCCGGCTTCGGTCGGTGAGCCCCTGAATGCCGCATTCCTGGTAACGATCGAAGATCTTATAGCCTGTCTTACGGGAAATGCCAAACTCCCTGCAAAGTTCCGCCATCGCCTCGCCGGCTAGCCGGCGAGCCACAAACTGCAGTCTTTCATCCATTGCCGAACACTCCTTCCAAGGCATCACTCCCTCCCCTTTACGGGGAAAAGTGTCACCTATGTGTCCGGTACAATGTGTTACCTATGTCTCAGGCCGCTCACCGGAAGAGGTCGATGCTATCGAGAGAATTGTTGGGGGGCTGCTAGACGGCAAGGTGATCTGGACAGACCACGAGGAAAATACTAGAAGACTCGAGGCCAAAGATATTCTGGTCGTCGCTCCGTATAACGCGCAAGTCTGGGAGCTTTCCGAACGACTCGGCGGGATACGAGTCGGGACGGTGGACAAGTTTCAGGGCCAGGAGGCGCCAGTCGTGGTCTACTCCCTTACGACTTCCTCCCCCGAGGATGCGCCACGGGGGATGGAGTTTCTTTACAGTCTCAACCGTCTGAATGTCGCGACCTCCCGCGCGCGCGCCACGGTTATTCTCGTAGGAAGTCCAAAGCTATTCGAGCCGGATTGCCGCACGCCACGCCAGATGCAACTTGCGAATGCCCTCTGCCGATACCTTGAGCTAGCAAGGATTGTAGAACCGACGAACTAAATTAGATGTCTCACTGCCTGGGGGTTCGATCAACAGAAGAAACGGGCGGTCGCATTCCCTTAGGAAATAGAGTTCGATAGATGCCACTGGCCGGCAACGAGCCGACTCCATGCCAATTCTTAATGGGCGAGTATGACGATTTGGGCGTGAAGCCTTGAGGTTTTGTCTGAGAACAGGTTCTGCCGACGATAATTCGCGTTTGGGCTTGCTTCGATCGATAGATATGTTGTGGCGGGGCGGTCAAAAGCTTAGAATAGCTATTATAGTATATAATATTCCAATATAGATGCTACGCCATATTCCACACAGCAACGTACATATGCTATAGTAGATTTATAAGGAGCCTCAGATGCTTAAGCAGATTGGAAAGAGCCTGCAGCAGGCACGGACCGTCCGGGGTCTGACTCAGACGGAATTGGGGGCGCTGGTCGGCCTTCCGCAATCGCATATCTCGAAGATCGAGCGTGGGGAAACCGACTTTCAATGGACGACGCTCGAGCAGATCGCCAATGCAGTGGGTCTCTCCCCTCTTCTTGTCCCCACCGGGTTGGTTCCCCTAGTGGAAAGCCTCATGAACGGACGCAAGGGGAAAGACGAAGAGGAGCCGGTACCGCTCGTCGGAAGCCTGATGGAGACGGAAGGATAGAAGGAAATTGCAGATGCCCACGCTGAGAATCAAACTCGGAAACCGGCTCGTCGGCACGATCACGAACGTCGTGACCGACAAGAACATTTTTGTTTTTGATCCGGGATATATCGAAGACGAGCATCGCCCGGTGCTCAGCCTGAGCTATTACGATATCGAGCGAAAACTTATCACGCGGCCGCGCGAGGTTCAGCGGCGACTGCCTCCTTTTTTCTCGAATCTGTTACCCGAGCGCGATGGGATACTGCGCGACTATCTCGCGCAGCGTGCCGGAATCAGCCCGGAAAGAGAATTCCCGTTGTTGTGGCTTGTCGGCGCCGATCTGCCCGGTGCCGTGATCGCCGAAGACAACGAAGGACAACCGCTACCGCCGCCGGAAGAGAAATCGGAAACGCGCGAAGCGAACAAGGAAGAAGTACTGCGTTTCTCTCTCGCCGGCGTTCAACTCAAATTCTCGGCGATGGGCCGGGGCGGAAAGCAACTTCGCATTCCGGTGCAGGGGCGGGACGGCCAGTGGATCGTGAAGCTGCCGTCGCCAAGATTTCCGAAGGTGCCGGAAAACGAGTTCGCGATGATGACGTTGGCCAGGGAAGTGGGAATCGACGTGCCGGAATTCGGGCTGATGCCGGTGGGCTCGATCGGAAATCTTCCGCCTGAATTCGCGGAAGGCAAAACGAACGCGTACTTCATCCGGCGTTTCGACCGCGGGCCGGACGGAGAGCGGATTCACGCCGAAGACTTCAATCAGATCTACGGGCAGTATCCAGAACAGAAGTACGAGCAGCACGGATATACAGGCATGGCCAAAGACATCTGGGCGCTTCTCGGCGAGAGAGGCTTAACGGAATTCATTCGGCGCGTTATTTTCAATGCGGCCATCGGGAACGCCGACATGCATTTGAAGAACTGGTCGCTACTTTATCGTGACGGCCGAACGCCAACGCTTGCGCCCGGTTACGACTATGTTTCGACGATGCGTTATCTGCCGGAACGGGGCTTGGGCTTGGCGCTCGCCCGAACAAAGGACGCATCCCGCCTGGACAATGAGCTTTTGGAAAAGGCATCGGTACAGGCGGGTGTTCCTCGCGGCCTGGTGAAGGACGTAGCACACGAAACTGCGCGTTCATTCATGCAAGAGTGGTCACAGCACAAGGCGGGATTGCCGATCGACGATCTGGGCCGCCGCAAGATCGACGAGCAACTCAAGCTTGTGCCCCTTTTCAAGGAACATTTCGGCACCGGAAAGCCAAAAAAAAGAGCAGCTAAACGGCACCCTAGATGACGACCAGGGTACTAAACGAGTAAGCTATCGAATACTGAGGAGACCTACCGAATTGGGTTTTTGTAAGCGGCTGGCAAAAAAGTCAGTGCGTCAATTCTGGGGCAATGTAAATTCAGGATGGACTTGAAAGCTGTTGGAGCCTTAATAGATCGGTCTCAATCTCGGGAGCGGCGGGCTGCTTCCGCTTCGGTTGTATCATTCTGCGGTCGTAAGCCATGATGATTCGTACCTAGTTCATGAAGTTCACGGTTGGGGCTGTGCTTTTGCAAGACCTTTAACCTATCAGCGCTCGAATTTTGGCGCGCACTTCCCGAAGCTCAGCCACCGATATGATCCCTTTGCGCTTGGCTCTCCTCTTGCGCCAATCCAAGCTCTTGACTTGATCTGCCAGAACCGCGCTTGGACTCGGCCCGGCAATCACCACTTCAAAGGGATAGTTCTTGATCTGCGTCGTCATCGGGCAGCAGACCATCAGACTGGTCTTCGCGTTATATGCGGCGGGGCTCAACACAACTGCGGGCCGGTGCCCAGCCTGTTCATGTCCAGTCTGTGGGTCGAAGCTGATCCAGACTATGTCCCCAGCGTCGGGCACATAGGGCTGCGCCATTACAACTCCTCTTTGCCAACAGGTTTGCCGAAATCCGCCTCGCCATGCAAATTCTCACGAGTAATCCCCTTCACAAGCTCGGTCAAATCATATTCCTTGCGCTGTGCTGGCTCGATGACGATGCGCCCGGACTCTTCGCGCACGTCAACGACATCGTCCAGATCCAGATGGGCCGCCTCCATGATGGCAGCGGGAATTCGCACCGAGGCGCTGTTGCCCCATTTCTTGACCACCGTCCTCATATCGTCATTGCCCGCTGTATCGACATTGCAGCGACATTTTGTCAGGAATTCAGGCATGTGTCAACAATGTCGATACTGTGCACGAACTGTGCAAGAATCCAACCTTTTCAGTTCATTGGGGTTAGCTTTTGAGCGAAAGCAGATTCCCCGATTTGTTGGAAACGTTAGTGCTTAAAGGTCTCCAGTGGCATCAGAGTCTCCAGGGAGCCACCTTTCACATCGAACATATCATCCCGAGATCGAGGGGCGGCGAATCCACTTTGGAAAACCTCGCCTTAGCATGCCCCGGATGCAACCTGCATAAAGCCGACAGAACAATGGCCGTATACACGTTATGAATTCCAGAACCGACGTGATCATTAAGGACCCCAGGAATCCTGGGGGGCACACCCGTATGCCGGGGAACACGCGTGCCCTTCAAGAATCTGTTCGATTATCTGGAGGGCGGCCATACTCTGGATTCTGGACGGGTTTCCGTCTGTGACTCAGGAGGCAGCCATCGCTGCCCTTGAGCATGCAAAGAATTGGTGATTGCCCAGACGCGATGAAGCTTTTGGTCCTTGCGGACTGATGGATTCCTGGAACCGCGGCGTTCAGCGTTTCAGGTTAATTGTGCCGCGACAATTCGCTGAGCCGCAGCAGCATGGAACCTGCACCGCATCGGGGGCATAGCGATAATCCACTGTGAGCTCTTCGCCACGGCGAATGCGCCGCTTGCTGTAATAGTTGATTGTTCCGCGCTCACGCTTGGTGAAGAGATTCGGATCGCAAGAATGATTGATGAGTTCGGAGCCGTTACCACCCACCGCCCCGTCAATCACCCAGCCGCGGGAGAGTTTCGCAAGATACATGCGCTTCGATCCCTTAGTCCGCTCGATCTGCCAGAACCGCCGTACGGCTTCGCGAATGGGAATCTTTTCGCCCGCATACTGAATCACCTGGCGCCGCGCTGGAATGGAATCCAACGCGAAGAGACCATTCCGGTCAATTTGCGAATTGCGCCTCTCCAGAAGGAAACGAGTATGCTTTTCAGAGATTTTCATGGCTCCGCTTCTCTGCTGCAAAAAGGATCGAGGCCGGTGAGAATGACTCCGCCGGCCCCGTTAAACACTTCTTCTCCCGAAAGGGAGATTATCGCTATCCCTGAAACTTCATATAAGTTTTGTTGACGACCCTCGTGGGTTTGGGAATTTTCCCCAGTGCCAGAGGCTTCGCGGGTTTCTTCGTTTCTTTCTTGGCCATAACTATCTCCTTTTGGTTTGCGGCTATTAAGCGCATCGACCAGTGAATTGGATTCAAGTTCCCGGGATACTGACAGAGAAAGTCGGAGTCTAACAAAGTCGTCTGAGCTGGCCAATTGCTTTCTTGCCCAGCCAGGCTCCCGAAATTCTCTCCCGGCAGTACGCCATAGTGCAATCTGGTGTCCAAAGCGCAGCGGTGTTTCCACGGATTCCAAGGCCAAGCAAACATTCGCCTTAAGCCTATTGCTGGAATGGAGGAGGGAGCGCCGTGGTCATTCGGGTCAATAATTAACCTTCGCTCGGTCATTTTTTAACCCTAAAATGCCAAACAACGGAAACGTACTATCAACAGGTAAAGGGAGAACAGAATTGAAGTCGGAATCAATTTCAGATTCTCAGGTAAGGCGGCGACCAGTGCTTTCTCGTCGCCGTTCGGTACAACTTACTTAGCTCGATCCTCGAAGTCATCGAGTTTTATTCAGAAATGGTCGAACCGGTTTCCCTTGCTGGAACTGTTTGCAAGGATCCCGACGATGACAAATTCCTGGAAGCGGCGATTGCCGCCGATGCTGACTACATCGTGAGCGGTGATGCGGCTCTTCTGAGACTCAAGTTCTCGCAAATGTGGCCTTCGGGGCGGCTTCCCGAAGTCGAGTCCGCTCGGACCCAACCAAGATCCTCTCCAGCCCCTTCAAATCTGGGCGCCCCTCTTTTGGAATCGCCCCCGGATAAATCTGTCGCCTGACCTCATTGCGATGCCTCGCACGCGTATATCCTTCACTCGTGGCCTTTTGGACACCTGCCCGCAGGCCGAGTTGGAATCAGCATCCGGCCGGGATAGACTTGAACTCCCTTCCTAGACAACCGGCATGCGCTTCCGGGCCGCCCCTTTCGGTCTTTCGGAACTGTGTCCGGACCAGAGCCTCCGCTCCCAAGTTGGAGTCCGATGAAGGCGAAGTCTCTACTGAATCCTAAGGTGCAACTCGCCTTCGGGACCGCCATTCTTACCATGCTCGCCGTGGGCACGATCTCCTATCGCGCCTTGGCCGTATCAGGCGAACTCGACCAGTGGTTGGGGCACACCTACGAGGTTCTGGAAAACCTCCAGAAGCTCATGCTGGCAATGCAGAATGTCGAATCCAGCTTTCGCGGAATGGTGGTAACCGGCAAGGAATCCTATATCGATTCTTATCGCACCAGCATTAGAAGTGCAGAACAGTACGAGCTGACCATCCGTCGGTTAACGGTGGATAACCCCGCGCAGCAACGGCAACTTCCTGCTCTTGAAAGGCTGGCTGCCCGGATTGTTCAATTCAACGACGGCATCATTCGCCTGCGCCTGAGCAAGGGATTCCAAGCGGCCGCTGACGCCATGGGCGACGGAACGGGTGCGCAGCCCATGGACGAGTTTCAAGCGATAATTCGCGACATGCAAGAAGAAGAGCTGCGATTGCTGGCGCTACGCAGTGCGGATGCGAGGCGGCGGTTGGATCAGGCCAAGGTGACGCTGGTTCTCGGCACCCTCATGGGATTGCTCACCGCCGGATTTGCGGTCTGGAGCGTGCAACGCGACAGTTTCGGGCGCTCGCTCGCGGCAGAGAAGCTCCGGGAGAGCGAAGAAAAATATCGCTCGCTCATTGATGGCGTGCAGGACTATGCCATCTTCACCCTCGATCCAGGCGGGAAAGTCGCAAGTTGGAATGCCGGTGCCGAACGCATCAAGGGCTACAAAGCCGAGGAGATCATCGGCCAGAATTTTTCCCGCTTCTATCCGCAGGCGGATATCGATGAAGGAAAGCCGGAAAAGGAGCTGCAGCTCGCGGTTACAAGCGGCAGGTCAGAAATAGAACACTGGCGCGTGCGAAAAGACGGGTCCCGGTTTTGGGCCAGTGTCGTCATCACCGCGGCACGCGATTCTGCGGGGCGCCTGCTCGGCTTCTCCGAGATCAGCCGGGACATCAGCGAACGCAAGGAAACGGAGGCGAAGTACCGCGGGCTGCTCGAAGCAGCTCCCGATGCCATGGTGGTTGTAAACGCCGCCGGTGAAATCGTCCTGCTGAACCTCCAGGCGGAGAAACAGCTCGGATACCACCGCGATGAGCTCGTCGGCCAGAAGGTGAAGAACATCATTCCAGAGGGTTTCGCGGAACGCCTCATCGCCGACGGCACACGAACCGCGGCGGACGCGCTGGCGCAGCAGATCGGTACGGGGATTGAACTCATTGCACGGCGGAAGGACGGCAGCGATTTCCCCATCGAGATCATGTTGAGCCCACTCGAAAGCACCGAGGGCATCCTGGTGACCGCCGCCATCCGCGACATCAGCGTGCGCAAGGCTGCAGAAGGGCACCTGGCGCAGATGGAGGGAAGGTACCGCGGGCTGCTGGAAGCCGCTCCGGATGCGATGGTGGTGGTGAACCAGAGCGGGGAGATCGTTCTGCTAAATGTCCAGGCGGAGAAACAGTTCGGATACCGGCGTGATGAACTCCTGGGACAGAAAGTGAAGAACATCATTCCGGAGGGCTTTGCGGAACGCCTCATCGCGGACGGCACGCGTACAGCCGCGGAAGCGCTGGCGCAGCAGATCGGTACGGGAATCGAACTCCGAGGTCGGCGGAAATATGGAAGCGAGTTTCCAATCGAGATCATGCTGAGCCCGCTGGAAAGCCCCGAAGGGATTTTGGTCACCGCCGCCATCCGCGACATCACGGAACGCAAGAAATCCGAGGAGCGGCTGGTGAAGACGGTGGGGGAACTGAAACGTTCCAACGACGAACTGCAGCAATTTGCCTATGTTGCCTCACACGATCTGCAGGAGCCGTTGCGCATGGTAGCCAGTTATACGCAGCTCCTGGCCAAACGCTATACGGGACTTCTGGACTCCGATGCCGATGAGTTCATCGCCTACGCTGTGGACGGATCTAAGCGCATGCAAGGGTTGATCCAGGACCTGCTTGCCTATTCACGCGCGGGCACAAATGGGAAGGATCTCCATCAGATCTCCAGCGAAAAGGCGCTGAAAGATGCCCTGGCAAACTTGCGGGCAACGATTCAAGACAGCGGCGCGCTTGTGACTCACGATCTGCTGCCAGTCATCACCACCGACGATACGCAATTGACCCAGGTATTTCAGAATCTCGTCGGGAACGCCATCAAATACCGCAGCGCCGAAGTACCTCGTGTACACGTCTCTGCCACGAAAAACGACCGCAAGGAATGGACCTTTTCCGTCCGGGACAATGGCCTGGGAATTGACCCGCAGTACTTCGAAAGGATCTTCGTCCTGTTCCAGCGCTTGCATGGGCGGAAAGAGTTCGAGGGCACGGGAATCGGGTTGACCATTTGCAAGAAGATCGTGGAGCGGCTGGGCGGAAGGATCTGGGTCGAGTCGCAACCCGAAAAGGGCTCGACCTTCTACTTTGCCCTGCCAGAAAGAGATGGCAAATGATGGAGTCGATTGGAACGGGCGCAGAACCTATCGAAGTTCTCCTGGTTGAGGATAGCCCCGGCGATGTCCGGCTTACCCGGGAAGCGTTTAAAGATGCCAAGGTGCTTATCAACTTGCACGTCGCCTCGGACGGGGCGGAAGCAATGGCGTACCTGGGGCGCGAAGGGAAGTACGCCAGTGCTCCTCGCCCGGATCTGATCCTGCTCGATCTGAACCTGCCCAAGAAAGATGGCCGGGAGGTCTTGGCGGAACTCAAGGAGAGCCCGGCACTGAAGTGTATTCCAGTGGTCGTCTTGACGACCTCGGCATCCGAGGCAGATATCCAGGGGAGCTATCGGCAGCATGCCAACTGTTACATCACCAAACCCGTGGACCTCGAGGGGTTCCTCAAAGTGGTGAAGAGCATTGATAGTTTCTGGTTGTCGGTGGTCAGGCTGCCAGGCGTACCGTGCTCATGATAACGCGGGGGACGCCCGTTTGCTGCGGAGGAGATGTTTGAGCACGGAGAAGCCGGGGAGTTTCAATTTGACGCGCCTGTTGCGCATGAGCCAAACCTTGCTTCATGCGGGGAAAGGCGGACTTCGAGGAGCAAAACCAACCACAAACTGATAGTACCCCCTGTTGGGAAACCAAGACGGAACATTGCGGCTCTTTTGCGCTCGAGAGGACGATTTGCTCCCTAAACGGATCGGGGACTTGGCTAAAGGAGTGCGTACTTCTTTGGACATCAGAGAATTCGAATAGAGCACGAACTGCCTCATTTAGGGCAGTTGTGCGCGCCGTTTTAGTGAACTATGGCTCAGTGAATAGCAGGACGAGATTATTCGCCGCACGCTGCAGCCAGGATCGTTGACGACAGCAGTCAACCAGATCGGCGAAACGGAATATCGAACTACGGAGAATGTAATGACCGAATCAACAAAGTTTGTGACCGGCCCTAGAGAGCGCGCCGGCGCGGTGGAGAGTGTGGCGGACATTCTCGAACGCGAACTCCCATCTTTGATTTCGGATTGGCTTACTCGCGTCGAGCAGGAACCGGAACTGACCTCTATACCGCTGGACTTTGACGACCGCACGGGCCATCTTCCTCATCTTCTGAACGACGTGATTGCGCGGTTGCGCCTGGACTCGGGGACGAAAGCTCCGATCTCCCGAGCCGCGGCCGAGCACGGAGAATTGCGGCGCAAGCAAGGCTACACAGTAGCGATGGCGGTGGAGGAATCCCGCTTGCTGCAGGTCACGATTTTCACGACCCTGCACAAAAACGCCACGAACCTGGAATTCAGCCTGCTGCTTCCCGACATTGTGACGATCGCGGATGAGGTGGACGCGCAGTTGAAGGAGCAGATGCTGCGGTTCATGGCCGCGGATGCCGCCAAGATGGCCCGGGGCAAGTAGCCCGTTTTTAACGATTGAGTCCAACGCCAAATCAGGAGCCAAGAGCTGTGAAACCGATGACCAAGCTGGATATCCGCGCCGCGGAAGCAATCTATCTGGAAAACGAAGTCGCCAATCTGACGCTGGATTCCATCGGAGAGGCGGTGCTGCGGGCAGATTCACTGGGCAAGGTCACGTATCTGAATCGAGTCGCGGAAAAGGTAACCGGGTGGTCCCGCGAGGAGGCGCGCGGGCGTCCCGTTGCGGAAGTGCTCAGGCTGATCGATGACGCCAGGCGCGCGGCGCTTGACACTTCGCTCGGAGCCGCAACCCCGGAAGGCGAGGCGCCAAGTTCCACGGCTAGCGGTACAAACTGCATTCTGGTTCGACGCGACGGCCTCGAAGTCGGCATCGAGCGCAAAACGACCCTCATCCGCGAACACGGTGAAAGCGTAACCGGGGCAATTGTCGCTTTCCGCGACGTCAGCGCGGAACGCGCCAGATCGCTCGAAATGTCGCACCTCGCGCAACACGATGCCCTGACCGATCTGCCGAACCGGGTGCTGTTCAACGACCGGCTCACGCAGGCGATTTCACTGGCGGAGCGCCAGGGCAAACAACTGGCGGTGATGTTCGTGGATTTGGATCACTTCAAAAAGATCAACGACTCGCTCGGTCACGATGTCGGCGACAAACTGCTGCAGTCGGTAGCCGGGCGATTGAAGGCGTGTGTCCGGCGTTCGGACACCATAAGCCGGCTGGGCGGCGACGAATTCGTGGTGCTCCTCTCGCAAGTGGAGCATGCAGAAGACGCAGCCATCAGCGCTCAAAAAGCCCTGAGAGCGTTAACAGCGCCGCACACCATCGATGGCAAAAGTCTCGATGTCAACGTGAGTATCGGGGTGAGTACTTATCCAAATGACGGGAAAGATGCGGAAAGCTTGCTGAATAGGGCGGATAACGCGTTGTACGAAGCCAAGCAAAGGGGTCGGAATAACTATCAGTTCTTCCGCCACGAGATGCATGCGCGATTGGCGGACCGGCAGTCACTCGAAGCGGATTTGCGCTGTGCGCTGGGGCGGAACGAGTTTGTGCTGCACTACCAGCCGAAACTCAATCTTCAGACAGGGCAGATCACCGGGGTGGAAGCGCTGATCCGCTGGCTGCACCCCCAGCGCGGACTGCTATATCCGGAGCAGTTCGTGCCCCTCGCGGAAGAGTGCGGCTTGATTTTGGGTATCGGGCAGTGGGTGCTGCTTGAAGCTTGCCAACAGGCCCGGGCATGGCGCGATGGCGGTCTTGGGGTTGTGCCCGTATCGGTCAATGTGTCCACGACGGAATTCGGGGCCCAGGATTTTCTTTCAGGAGTTCGGGCTGTGCTGATTGCAACGGGAGTGGAGCCTCGGAATCTGGAGCTGGAACTGACCGAGAGCGTGCTGATGCATGATGCGGAGGCTGCTGTAGTGACACTGATCAAGCTGAAAGCCATGGGCGTGCAGGTGGCCATCGACGACTTCGGCACTGGGTATTCCAGCTTTGCCTATTTGCGGCGTTTTCATTCCGATGCATTGAAACTCCATCATTCTTTTGTGCAAGAGATCGCGGCGGACCCGCGAGACGCCGCCATTGTGAGCGCCATGATCAATATCGGCAGGAGCCTGAAGCAGCGGGTCATTGCGGAAGGGGTGGAAACCAGCACACAGCTCGAGTTCCTTCGGCACCATGGGTGCGGGGAGGGACAAGGCTTTTATTTCAGCCGCCCGCTCGTGGCCGAGCGGCTGGCGAACCTGTTTAAGGTTGGCATTCTGGATGGATTGGTTCATTAGGGACGACGTGAGGTTTCCCTCAACAGGGGCCATGGGGTAGCCCGTCTGCCGGGTTAGCCTTATAGAGTTCTAATCACCATCTAATATGTCTAGTTGGCAAACAGCCGTTCAGTCCGCTGCTCTTGACTTTGCTGGCCAACGCGCAATACTTAGGAACCCTTCCGGAATTGTCCTCTTGGGATACGACTGCCCTCTCCAGTCTATTCGTCGCTGGAGCATGGGCAAATTGCATGAACAAGAGATCCATCAGAGTACTGCTGCTCGTCGAAGATAACCCCGGGGATGTCCGGTTGCTCCGCGAGATGTTCCGCGAGCAGAACTCGCTGCGCACGGAATTGACCCAGGTGGAAACCATGCGCGAAGCCGAGACGCATCTTGCGAGTAGTACGGTTGATATTATTTTGCTCGACCTCGGATTGCCGGACACACAGGGACTCGAGACCATACGCCGGGCCCGGGCGGTCGCGCCCCATGTCCCTCTGGTGGTCCTGACGTCCATGGACGACGAGTCGCTCGCGGCGCAGGCATTCCAAGCAGGCGTCCAGGACTATCTGATCAAAGGGCAAATTGATGCGCGCGGCCTCCTTCGCGCTTTGCGCTACGCTGTCGAACGCAAAAGCATGCAAGAAGAATTGTTCCAGGAAAAGGAACTCGCCCAGGTAACCCTCAACTCCATCGGCGACGCCGTGATTTGCACGGACATCTCTGGTAATATCACCTTCCTCAATCTCGTTGCGATAAGAATGACCGGCTGGTCGCGGGACGAAGCGGTTGGCCGGCCCATGCCGGAGGTTTTCCGCGTCCTGGACGCCACCAGCCGTAAGACCATACCGAATCCCATGGAGATGGCCGTCGCTAGAAACCTCACCGTACACCTGCCGTCGAACTGTATCCTCATCCAGCGTGGCGGATCTGAAATTCCCATCGAAGATTCCGTTGCCCCCATCCATGACCGTGCAGGCCAGGCCACCGGTGTGGTCATCATCTTCCGTGACGTCAGTTCCAGCCAGACCATGGCCGTGCAGATGGCCCATTCGGCTCATCATGACTTCCTCACCGGTTTGCCCAATCGCATGCTCCTGAACGACCGGGTTGGCCAGGCGATCGCCGCCGCGCGGCGAAGCATGGAAAAAGTTGCGGTCCTGTTCCTCGATTTGGACGGTTTTAAACACATCAACGATTCCCTGGGGCATTCGATCGGCGACCGGCTGCTTCAATCCATCGCAAGACGGTTGGTGGATAGCGTGCGCGGCACGGACACGGTCAGCCGGCAGGGCGGGGATGAATTCGTTGTGCTGCTGTCGGAGATTGAAAGCCTGGAGAATGCTGAGACTACAGTGAAAAGATTGCTCCAGGTGGGGAGCGAGCCCCACGCCATCGACCAGCACGACCTTCACGTCACCTCTTGCATTGGCGTGAGTATCTTTCCCGACGACGGCCTGGACGCGGAAACGCTCATCAAGAACGCCGACACGGCAATGTACCAGGCCAAGGAAAATGGCCGTCAGAGCTATCAGTTTTTCAAGCCGGCCATGAACGTCCGCGCCGTGGAGCGGCAATCCATCGAGGGGAGTCTGCGGCGGGCACTGGAACGCCAGGAATTCGCGTTGCACTACCAGCCGAAGATCAATCTGCGGACCGGTGAGATTTCCGGCGCGGAAGCATTGATCCGCTGGACGCACCCAACTCGAGGCTCGGTCTCTCCGGGCCAATTCATTCCCGTCGCCGAGGACTGCGGTTTGATTCTGCAGATTGGCAACTGGGTCCTTCGTGAAGCTTGCCAGCAGGCCCGGATCTGGCTGGATGCGGGTCTTACTCTCGGTCGGATGGGAGTGAACATATCAGCGATCGAGTTCCGCAATGAGAACTTTCTCGGAGGTGTCTTCGCCATTCTCAACGAAACAGGTCTCGATCCAACAGCTTTGGAACTGGAGTTGACAGAAAGCGTGCTAATGAAGCGTCCCGACGCGACTTCTTCCGTTCTGCAGGCACTGCGGGCGAAAGGAGTGCGGGTTGCCGTGGATGACTTCGGCACGGGTTATTCCAGCTTGAGCTATCTCCAGAAGTTTTCAATTGACGCCCTCAAGATCGACCAGTCTTTCGTCCGTCGCATCACCACCGCTCCCGGGGAGACCACCATCGTGACCGCGGTGATCAGCATGGCTCGCAGCCTGAAGCTGCGGGTCGTCGCTGAGGGCGTGGAAACCCTGAAGGAGTTGGAATTTCTTCAAGCTCACCACTGCGACGAGGCACAGGGCTACTATTTCAGCCGGCCGGTGCCGGCCGGGCAGTTCGCCAGGTTACTCCAAACCGGGATTTCAGAGACGCTCCACCGCTAAAACCTTGGTTGGCGTTTCAGGGTCAGATCAGCCCGATATGCACAAAACACTCCAAGTGACCTCACCTGCTCCTGGGAATCAGCCTTGCAAATGGAGTTCGGGGCGCAACGGCAATTTCGTCAGGCGAATCTTTGTGGCGTCAGAGAAAGCATTGCCGATCGCCGGCGCAATCGCCATGATCGGCGTTTCTCCGGCTCCCGCGGACGGAATATCCTTCCGGTCCAGCAGGATCGCTTCGATTTCCGGCACATCCTTAAAGCGCGGCACGCGATAACTGGCAAAATGCGCGTTTGAAATGCGCCCATTCTCAAACTGAATGGACTCGAAAAGCGCGCCGCCCAGGCCCTGGATCATCGCCCCCACCACCTGGTTCCGCAGCCCATCCGGATTCACGATCGCCCCGCACTCAAACACTTCCAAAAGCTTCTTCACGGTCACTGAATTGTTCTTCCGGTCCACAAGAATTTCCGCAAAGGTGGCGACGTAGCTGCCCTTTTCGTATCCGGCAGCCACGCCGAATCCTTGTCCCTCCGCGCTTTTCTGTCGCGGCCAGCCAAACGCCTTCGCCCCGGTCTCGAGCACCGCGCGCATTCGCGGTTCGGCCAGATTCTTCAAACGGAATTCGAGAGGATCCATGGAAGCCCGACCGGCCAGCGAATCCATGTGCGTCTCCCGCGCAAAATGATTCGCGGTCGCCGCCAGCCCTCGATAAGAGCCGCTGCGCAGCACCAGTGGAACCTGGTGGTATTCGGTAACCTGGTTCGCCACCACGTACGGCGTCTCTATCCCAGACATGCCCGAATGATAGTTGTGGAATTCCCAGGCCGTCAGCTTCCCGTCCGCCGCGATCCCGCTCTTCACCTCGATAACTCCTGCCGGACGAAAATACGCCCACGTGAATTCCTCTTCGCGTGTCCACACCAGCTTCACCGGTCGCCCCCCGGCCGCCTTCGCCAATCGTGCCGCTTCAAGTCCCGCGTCGCTCGTATGCTTCCCGCCATAAGCGGAACCTGTGTCCGGCACAATCACACGCACATTTTTCTCTGAAACATGAAAAATGTCCGCCAGATCGTCGCGGACCGCAAACGGCCGCTGCGTTCCCATCCAAACCGTCAGCTTCCCGTCGGTCCACTGTGCCACGGCCGCACGCGGTTCCAATGGTGCGTGGGCGATGTAGGCAACCGTATAGCTCGCGTCCAGCTTGTGCGCGGCCTCGGCCAGGCCCCCGTCAACCGATCCTTTCGCCTGCCGGAAGCGCGCTTCCTTCGAAGGTTGGGCGTTCTTCTTCAGATACGAAAAAATCTCCTGATCGGAAATCTGCGGTAGCTCTTTCCACTTCACCTGAAGCGAGCGAAGTGCGGCCTCCGCCGCGGCAACGGTGGGAGCAGCCGCCCCCGTGAAATCTCCGTCGCGCACCAGCACCACATCCTTCATCGCTTTTGCCGCCGAATCATCGCAAGAAATCAAGGTCGCATTGAAAGACGGTGGCCGCAAGATCTTGCCGTACAACATTCCTTCCGGCCGCAAGTCCGTGCTGTAGCGATGCCCGCCGGTCACAAATTCGCGCGCGTCCACCTTGGGTACGGGCGTACCCGCGACAATCCACTCGGAAGCGGGCTTGATCGGGTCTTCCGCCGGGGGCTTCCTGGCGCCAATCGCCTCCCGCGCAAGCTGCGCATAGCGCAAGGATTTCCCGGTCGCCGGATCCGATACTTTCCCGTCGCCCGCCACCAGTCTATCCGCCGGCACATTCCACTCCCTTGCGGCCTTCTCCAGCAAAAGATCCCGCGCCGCCGCCGCCACTCGCCGAAGTTGCGGCGTAATCGTCGCTATGGTTTTGCTGCCGAAAGTTCCCGCGTCAAAGGGAGTCAGCGCCGTGTCTGCCAGCACCATCCGCACGCTCGCGACCGCCACGCCAAGTTCATCTGCAATCGTTTGTGCCAGCGATGTGCGCACGTTCTGCCCAATTTCCGCCTTCCCTGCAAAACCCGTGACCGTGCCGTCCTCTCCGATGTGCAGCCATGCGCCGATTTCTTCCGGCAGTTCTTCGTTGTGAAATCCGTGCGGCCCGGGCGCGGTTTCCTGCATCGCGGAAACTTCCTTGGCCACCGCAAACACGGCAATCCCCGCCCCAAAGATCTTGAAGAAATCGCGCCGCCCCAGTGCAAATTGGTGCATCGGCATCGCCCGGAATTCGTAGCGCTCCGGTTCCGGCAGGAATGTCTCTTCCGCCTTTCTCATTTCGACCGCCCCTTGAGCGTTTCCGCGGCCCGCTGCACTGCCTTGATGATGCGCGTATACGTCCCGCAGCGGCAGATATTTCCCTGCAGCGATTGAACGATTTGCGCCGTCGTCGGATGCGGATTCGCTTCGAGCAGCGAAACGCTGCTCATGATCATGCCGGAAGTGCAATACGCGCACTGAAACGCGCCCGCATCCAGAAAAGCCTGCTGCACCGGATCTAAAACGCCATTCTTCTCCAGGCCCTCAATGGTAGTAATCGGTTTCGACAGGGCGGCGCCCAAGGGAATCTGGCACGACCGCCGCGCCGTCCCTCCGATCAGAACCGTGCACGCGCCGCACATGCCTTCGCCGCAGCCATACTTCGTGCCGGTCAGCCCCAGTTCATCGCGCAAAACGTAAAGCAGCGGCGTATCCGGCGGGTAATTGACCAGATAGCCCTTTCCGTTAATTTCAAGCTCGATGCCGGTTGCCATACATGGTCCCTTCAAACGTCTCGCGTCTCCGAATCAATGCTTGTGGCAGGTGTCGCAGGAAGCTTTGGCGTGATTCATCTCATGGCAGTTCAGGCAGCTGTACATCGTTGTCACGCTCGTCACTTCGGACATGGTAGCCATCTCCGCCACCGCTCCATGGCACGTTTCGCATTTTACTCCCGCGGCCAGGTGAGCGCGATGGGTCCACGCAATCCCCGGCAAAACCTTATAGACGCGCACCCACGGGATGGGTTCGTTCGAACTCGCATACGTCCCGAGCTTTTCGATCGCGGGTTTATCCTTCGCCACCGTAGCGTGGCACTGCATGCATGTGGCTGTCTCCGGGAAAGTCATCAGCTTGCCTGGCTCCGGATTCCTATGGCACCGCGCGCACGGCAGGCTGAACGCCAGATGCTGCTTGTGGCTGTAGGGAATCGGCTGCACTGGCGCCGGGTGCGGGCTCGGGTTATCCGGCACCATTTTTTTGGCTGTCTTCTGACCGCCCGCCATTCCGCACAGGCAAAGTAGGATAGCCAGAGCTTCTGCCGCGACCCTTAAGGTCCTGCTCCCCGCGCTCCGCATCATGACTTCTCCTCGGATCGAAAATAAAATCCCCCAATTTCCTTCCGCTCAGGCCTTCTTGCCCACCACTTCTTCAATCGACGTCCCGAAATCTTTCAACATCACTGTCGCGGCGTTTCGCCCGGGGCCGCCGGTAACCGATCCGCCCGGATGCGTCGTCGCGCCCGTCTGATACAACCCGGCGATTGGCATACGGTGCTGCGCCCACCCCGCCATCGGCCGCAATGGCCCGGTCTGCGCCGCGCTTTGCGCGCCTCCATGTGCGCTGCCATGCCAGAAATGCGGATTCATCCGCTCGAGGTCCAAGGGGCTCTCCACAAAGCGCGCCAGAATCTTGTCGTCCGTCAAATTCGGCGCAAACCGCCGCAGATATTTCAGGTTTGCGTCAGACACGTCGTATTTGATCTTGTCCCAGTGCTCCGGCCCTTCTTTAAGCATATAAGGCTGCCACCCAAGCACTTTGAGCGTGTGCATTCCCGCCGGCGCGCGCGTCGGATCCGCGATGCTGCAGCAGATCACCTGCAGCGGGGGCTCTTCCAGATTGACCACCCCGCGCGTGTCGTCGAATCCAAAACGCAACGCCCGATAGGGCGACGCCAGCACTCCAGACTCCACCGGCGAAAGCGTCCCGCCATCCACTTTGTAGATCGGGGGCTCGCTGGTGGCGTAATGAGTCGCGAACATGGCATTTTCGGCTTGCCACGTTTCCACCCCGTAGAGAAAATCCTCGCCCCACATTTCCCTGGGCGCCATGTCCACCAGATGCTTGATGTGAATCGTCGAGACCACGGCCTTTGACGCCTGATACGCGCTGCCATCACTGCACTCCACGCCCACGCATTTTCCGCCCTCCACAATCAGGTTCTTCACCCATTTGTTCACCACGATCGTCCCGCCATGCGCTTCGATGAAGCGTCCGAGCGCTTCTGTCAGCGCGCCCGAGCCACCCTTGGGCAAGGGCCGTCCGCTATGCTGTTGTCGCGGCGCTCCGTAAGCCAGGCGCCCTGTAACCGGGGCGTCCGGCGGCTCTGCCGCAAGGTGCGACATGTACAACATAAACGTGCGGCAGTGGTCGTCTTCAAACGTGTCGTGAATCACGTCCCACGCCGACATCGCCAGTCGCCGCTGCCACAGTTTTCCGTGCGGAACCTGGGCCAATTGATCGTTCAGCGGCTTTCCGAAACCAATCGGCGTAAAAGATCCGGCCACGATCAAGGGGCGAATCGCGTCCAGATCCGCCAACATTTTTCTGTACGCGGCCGCATCTTTTTTGGAAAATTTGGCGAATTCTGCGCAGGTGCGATCCAGGTCGCGCCACTGCGTCAGATAAGATCCGTCGGGAAACGGCACGTGAAATATCGGGTCCGGATCAATATACTCCAGCCCATAATCGCCCAGCTTCAGCTCGTCATTCTTGATCAGCGGGTTGTCTTGAATAAATACGTGCGCGGTTGAACAGCAATCGTCATGAAAACCCCTGAGCGTCAGCTCCGCGGTTTTTACCCCGCCGCCAATCTTCGGCCGCCCTTCGAGCACCAGGCAGCGGTAGCCCGCTTTCGCCAGATACGCCGCCGTGATCAGGCTGTTGTGCCCCGCGCCCGCAACCACGATATCGAACCGGTCCGAAGCCCCGGTCACCTGCTGGAGCGCCATATGCTTCGCCGCAAGCGGTAGAATCGCCGCACCCTTCACAAACCGACGCCGCGTGAACTTGGCCATGCCCTCTCCCCGTAGCGGCCCCGGCTACGTCGGGGCCACGCGAATTCCCCTCTGCTTCTACGCCTTCCGCTTCACCACCGCCTCCAGGCTCGATCCAAAATCCTTCAACATCACCGCCGCCGCATTCCGTCCCGGTCCGCCCGAAACCGATCCCCCCGGATAAGTCGTCGCGCCTGTCTGGTACAACCCCGCAATCGGCATCCGGTGCCCGGCCCATCCCGGTACCGGCCGTAACCCTCCGGACTGCGCCAGATCCTGCGCCCCGCCATGGCACGTCCCATGCCAATTGTGGGCGTTCATCCGCTCCAGGTCGAGAGGACTTTCGACGATACGCGCCAGAATCTTATCGTCGGTCAGATTGGGAGCAAACTTCCTCAGATATTTCAGATTCGCGTCCGACACTTCGTTCTTGATCTTGTCCCAGTGCTCCGGCCCTTCCTTCAACTCGTACGGCTGGTTGCCGATGACCTTGATCGTGTGCATTCCAGCCGGCGCGCGCGAAGGATCCGCAACCGTGCTCGACACAACCAGCAGTGGCGGGTCTTCCACATTCACGTTGCCCATCCTGAAGTCATACCCAACGCGCAGTCCGCGCTCGGCCGTCGCCATCGTGCCCGCAGCAACCGAGGAAATCGTGCCGCCGGCGACAGGAAACTTTGGCGGTTCCGTCGTCGCATAATGCGTTAGAAACAGCGTGATGCCCGCCCTCCAGGTCCGCACCCCGGAAAGAAAATCCTCCCCAAACGCTTCGACGGGAGCCATATCGACCAGATGCTTGATATGAATCGTCGAAAGCACCGCCATCCGGGCCGTGTAGGCACTCCCGTCCGTCGACTCGACTCCCGTGCACTTCCCGTTTTCGACAGTGAGCCGCGCGACGGTTTTATTTGTGAGGATTGTGCCGCCGTGCGCTTCAATCAGCCGTGCCAGCGCCTGTGTCAAAGTTCCAGAGCCGCCCTTCGGCGTCGTCCAGCTCCACCTCTGCCGCCCCGCGCAAATCGAGTAAGCCAGCCGCCCGGTTGTCGCCGCCTCGGGAGGCTCCACGGTCTGGTAAGCCATCCACACCATGAACGCCCGGCAGTGCTCGTCCTCAAAATTGTCGCGAATAATCTCCCACGCGGACATCGCCAGCCGCCTCTGCCAGATCCTTCCCTTCGGATGCTCCGCCAGACGCTCGTTCAAAGATTTTCCAAAACCAATCGGAGTATAGGAAGCTGCCGCGAAGAGCGGCTTCACCGCTTCGTAGTCGGTCATCATCCGCCGATAGGCCGCGGCATCCTTCCGTGAAAACCTGGCGAAGTCCTCGCAGGTGCGGTCCATGTCGCGCCACTGAGTGATGTAACTGCCGTCGGGGAAGGGAAGATGAACAACAGGATCCGGAAATATATATTCCAGCCCGTACTCGCCAAGACCCAACTCATCATCGCGAAGGATCGGACTGTCCTGTATCAGAACGTGTGCCGAAGAGCAGATGTCGTGCTTGAATCCGCGCAGTGTAAGTTCTGTCGTCTTCACTCCGCCGCCAACCAGTGCCCGGCTCTCGAGCACCAGGCAGCGGTACCCTGCCTTCGCCAGATACGCTGCTGCGATCAGGCTGTTGTGTCCCGCCCCTAGAACGACAATGTCAAACTGTTCCGGCATCAGGTCGCGTTTCTCCGGCTGCTAGCTCTCATGTAAGTTCGAGGCCTCAACCCTGACGTGGAGCTCGAACAGGCCCCAGGGCGGAACCCGAGGTTCGCAAATCCATCCAATTGGTCTGGTTACTGTGCCACCATACATTAGCCTCCGTCAAGCGTTTCTTCGTTGTAACCCATTTAAAATTATGATACTGCTCTCTGTGTCACTCGAGCGGTTTGGCGGTTAGACCACTTTCACCGGAGTCCCAGGGAGGCCCCTATGCGAACTGCGCGCCCGTACCTCATACTCACTGCCCTCGCGCTTCTCGAGTCGGTCCTCGCCTTTCGCTCGCCGGCAGCGACCTCTTCTGAGGGAGATGCTCTGGCCGCCGACCGCTCCCTCGCCGCCGCGGTCGTAAAAGCCGATCCGGCAAGCGCCGCCCTGCTGCTCGACCCGGAATTCACCTGGACCGACCGCACTGGGAAGACACGCTCAAAAGCCGAAATTCTTCCGGCACTGGCTTCTCTCTCGGCCGCGAGCGATGCCGACGTAAAACTGATCGACGCCGGCCAGGTAGTTCTGATACGGGGCAGCCATCCGATCCTGCCAGACGCCGCCGCCGTGCGTTTTGTTCGTGTCTGGGTCAAGCGCCCCCAAGCTTGGCAGCTGCTCGTCTACCAGGAAACCACCAAGGCGGATGAGAACCCCGTAAAGCGCAGTGGCTTCGGCGCTCCGAGCAACGGTATGCCCGTCGCCTGCGAAAATCCCTGCAAAATGGTCCCGTACAAGCCGGACACCCCGGCCGAGGAGGAAGTGGTCAGCATGTGGCAGGCCGTCGAGCAAACCGTTCTGACCAACGACGTCGAAGCCTGGGCGCCGAATTTCACCGAAGATTTTATTTTCGTCACTCCCGACGGCGGCACTCCGCTCAATAAAGCCGATCGCCTGGCCATGATCGCCGAACTGCGCCGCGCCAATACCACCTTAATTCCCGCCGAAGTAGTCTCGATGAAAGTCTGGGTCTTTGGCGCCGCCGCCGTCATGCGCTCCGAGCACAAACCCGTCAACGGCAAAGTTCTCCACGTAACGCGCCTATTTGAAAAGCACAACAACCACTGGCAAATCGCCTTCGGCCAGCAAACCTGGGTCGAATAGAACTTTTTGGCTGCGGGACGGAAGCTCCCGCTCGGACGGTCGCAACCATTGACCGGAACGAACCACGCGCGATGAAGGTTCCGGCAGCACACCCGCCTGTCCTGCTTCGCCTCTTCCGCCTACCTCTTGACCACTTCCTCAACACTCGTCCCAAAATCCTTCAACATCACCACCGCCGCATTCCTCCCCGGTCCCCCAGTTACCGATCCGCCAGGATGCGTAGTCGCCCCAGTCTGATACAACCCCGCAATCGGCATCCGATGCTGCGCATACCCCGCCATAGGCCGCATCGCCCCCGATTGCGCCGGCCCCGAACCTCCCCCGTGACAACTCCCATGCCAGTTGTGCGGATTCATCCGTTCTAAATCCAAAGGGCTCTCGATCGTCCGCGCCAAAATCTTGTCGTCGGTAAGATTCGGCGAAAAATGCCGCAAAACTTTCAAATTCGCATCCGAAACCTGCTGCTTGATCAGATCCCAATGCTCCGGCCCTTCCCGAAGCTGATATGGCTGATAAGCCACAATCTTGACGGTGTGCATCCCCGCCGGCGCCCGCGAAGGATCGGCGATGCTGCAACAGATCACGTGCAGCGAAGGATTCAGGGTGTTCACGGATCCGGACTTGTAGTCATAGCTCATCCGCATCGCGCGCTCCGAGCTGATCATGAAACCTGAATGCACAGGAGAAAGCACTCCGCCCGAAGTCAGATACTTCGGCGGTTCCGAAGTTGCATAATTTGTCGCAAACAATGTTAGCCCCGCCTCCCATGTCCCCACGCCTTCCAGAAAATCCTCGCCCCACAACTCCCTCGGAGCCATGTCCACCAGTTGCTTGATATGTATCGTCGAGACCACCGCCTTCTCCGCGCGATAAGAAGTGCCGTCGGCGCACTGGACGCCAACACATCTGCCATTTTCGGTGATGAGAGCGTTGACCCACTTGTTGGTAAGAATCGTTCCCTGATGCGCTTCAATAAAACGCGCCAGCGCCACCGTCAGCGCGCCCGACCCGCCCTTCGGCAGCGGCCGGCTCTCCCGCTGCTGGTGCAGTGGAATATAGGCGGCTCGCGCCGACGCGGGATCGAGCACCGGTTGCAGCGCATACGGGCATCCCATCATGAACGCCCGGCAATGGTCATCCTCAAACGTCTCTTTCAGAATTTCCCACGCGGACATCGCCAGCCGCCGCTGCCAGATCTTTCCCTGAGGATGAGTCAAAAGCAACTCATTCAATGACTTTCCAAATCCAACCGGCGAAAAGGTGACTGCATTCAGCAACGGTTTCACGGTTTCGTACTCCGTGATCATCCGCCGATAAGCAGAGCCATCGTGTTTTGAAAACTTGGCAAACTCCGCGCACGTGCGGTCCAGGTCGCGCCACTGCGTCAGATAGCTCCCGTCCGGAAAGGGCATGTGAAAGACCGGGTCAGGATAAATGTACTCAAGGCCGTAGTCACCAAGCTTCAGCTCATCATTCCGCAACAAAGGATTCCCGTGAATTCCGTTGTGCGCCGAAGAGCACACATCGTGCACGAAACCTTCCAGCGTCAAATGAGCCGATTTCACTCCCCCGCCAACAATCGGCCGCCCCTCGAGCACCAGACAGCGGTACCCGGCCTTCGCCAGATACGCCGCCGTAATCAGGCTGTTATGCCCCGCCCCCGCAACCACAATGTCGAACTGCTCAGCCATCCCGCTTCTCTTCTGGCGGCCACCTTCAGGTGGCCCAGCCCTACTGCGCCGCCAAATTCTTCTCTAACGTGGGCCCATCCACTTCCTTCTCCCACCGCGCCACTACCACCGTCGCCACGCCATTCCCGATCATATTCACCGTCGCCCGGCACATGCTCATAAACCGGTCGATCCCCAGAATCAAGGCCATCCCCGCCACCGGAATCGCGGGAATTACCATCAGCGTCCCCACCAGAGCAATGAACGAGGCGCCCTGCACCCCGCTCGCGCCCTTCGACGTCAGTATTGCGACCGCCAGAATCGTCAACTGCTGCATCAGCGTCAGATGCGTCCCCGTAGCCTGCGCCACAAACAGCGCCGCCAGGGTCATATACATGCTGGTGCCATCGGTATTGAACGTGTATCCGGTCGGCACAATCAGCCCAACCAGAGCCTTCGAACATCCCAGCTTTTCCAGCTTGGCCATCAACGTCGGCATCGCCGGCTCCGACGAGCTGACGGCCAGCACCAGCACAATCTCTTCCTTGATATACCGCAAGAATCTCAAGATGCTGAACCCGCAAGCGCTCGAAATCAGCCCCAGAACCAGCAGGACAAACAGCAGGGAAGTCAGGTAGAACGTGACAATCAGTTTCAGCAGCGGCCCAAGCGACGACAATCCAAATTTCCCCACGGTGAACGCCATGGCCCCGAACGCCCCCACCGGCGCCAGCTTCATCACGATATTCACCACGCCGAATACCGCATGCGTCAGCGCATCGAACAGATCCCTCAGTGGCTTGGACCGCGGCCCGATCGCAGACACTGCAAATCCAAACAAAATGGAAATCAGCAGTACCTCGAGGATGTCGCCTTTCGCAAATGCGTCCACCACCGAGGTCGGTATGATGTGCAGTGCAAAATCCGAGACGCTCTGCGCCTTCGCCTGCCCGGCATAATCCGCCACCGCTTTCAGATCGAGCGTCGCCGGATTCACGTTGAATCCATCCCCGGGCCGCACAAAATTCCCCACGCACAATCCAATCATCAGCGCCAGCGTGGACACCACCTCAAAATAAACGAGCGCCTTCCCGCCCACCCGGCCCACCTTCTTCATATCTTCCATGCCCGCGATACCCGTCACCACGGTGCAGAAAATAATCAGCGTGATGATCATGGTGATCAGCCGGATGAACCCGTCGCCAAGCGGCTTCATGGCCATCGCCGTTGCCGGGCGAAAGTATCCGAGCACAACGGCAGCCGCGACGGCGAAAAGAACTTGGGCAGTTGGATTGGCGTAGAGAGGTTTCTTCGCTCCGGTGGGCGTGGTCATAGTCGGGGCCGCGAACACGGCATTGGCTGCAATCTGATCCCCCTCAAAGAGAGAATTTCTTTCTGAGGCTGCCTTACAACCACTTTTCCGGTTCGCCGATCGCACGAGCGAGCTCGCCAAGGAATTCCGCCGCCCGCGCTCCATCAACCACGCGATGATCGCTGGAAAGCGTCATGGTCATCATCGGCCGGATGCCGGGCTTCCCATCGACGGGCACCACCGTGTCCGCGACGGTACCCACCGCCAGAATCGCGCACTGTGGAGGCGTGATGATTGCCGTGAACGAATCCACCTTGTACATGCCCAGGTTGCTGAGCGTAAACGTTCCGCCGCTAATGTCTGCGGGCCGCAACCGGCCAGCCCGCGCGCGCTCCATCAACTCGCGCCGCAAAACGGAAAGCGCGGCAATCGGCTGCTTGTTCGCATTAGGAATTACCGCGCCGACTACGCCGTCCTTCACCGCCATCGCCACGCTGATATTGATTTCCGGATTCACGCGAATCCGATCGCGGGCCCAGCTCGCATTCATTCGCGGATGTTTTTCGAGCACCCGCCCAATCAGCTTGACGAGCAGATCCGTAATCGTAGGAGCACTACCCGCCGCGCTCCCCGCGCTCAATTTTTTTTGCGCTTCGACGAGCGCGCCACAATCCACGCTCTTCAGGAGGAAAAAATGCGGCACGCTCGTCCAGCTCTCGGTCGTGCGCTCCGCCATCAGCCGCGCCAGCTGGCTTAGCGGTTCGTGCGCCGGCGTTAGGGCAGCGGCGCCTTTGGCGCTTGCCACTGCCTGGACGTCTTCAGACGTAATCGTGCCACCCGGCCCCGTGCCCTCGATCTGCCCAATGTCCACGCCAAGTTCCTTCGCCAGGCGTCGCGCCTTCGGCGAAATCTGCGCTGCCACACCCGCCGCGACCGGTGGTCTGGCCTGTGCCGGTGAGGCTGCAGCAGCCTGCGCCGTCGTCGCGCGCGCCGCCGGCGCTGCGGTTGCTGCCTTCCCCGGCGGCTTCTCGCCCGGAGCCACCAGCCACGCAATTGTCTCCCCGACAGGAATCACCGCTCCCACTTCCGCCGTTATTCCCGCCAGAATTCCGTCCGCCGGCGCTTCTATTTCGACCACCGCCTTGTCGGTCTCGATTTCAAGCAAGGGCTCGCCCTTGCTGACGCTCTCGCCCTCTCGCTTGCGCCACGCCAGCAGTTTGCCGTTTTCCTGCGCCATTTCAAGAGCAGGCATCACCACACTGATCGCCATAGTTTTTCCCGGGGAACCGGATTCAGCAAATCAATCCGACGCCGCCACTCCCTCTCTTCTCGCGCCCGCCACCATCTCTTTTACATGCTTGCTGGGGGCCGCCTCGTTCTCGCGCGTCGTCGAAAGCGGGCCGTCGACCGTGAAGTAGTGCGCGCCCGCCACCATCAACTGTTCCGCCGGGAACCGCGTAATGACTTCGTGGCCCGTTTCCGTCACCACGATCTCTTCCTCAATGCGCGCCGCGCTCCACCCATCCTTGGAAGGCCAGAAAGTTTCCAGAGCAAACACCATCCCCGGCTTGATTTCGTGCGAGTGCTCGAGCGAAACCATGCGGCTGATCACCGGCTTCTCCCAGATCGCCAACCCGATCCCGTGGCCGAATTGCAGGGCGAACGCCGCCTCTTCATCCGGAAAGCCAAACTCCTCCGCTTTTGGCCATACCGACGCGATCTCCGCCGTAGTCCGCCCCGGCCGTACCAGTTCAATCGCAGCGTCCAGGTAATCGCGGCACTGTTTGTAGGCATCAATCATCGCGTGCGAAGCGTAGCCAATCGAAAAGCACCGGTAATAGCACGTGCGGTAGCCCATGTAGGAATGCAGGATGTCGTAGTACACCGGGTCGCCCGGCCGCAGCACGCGGTCGCTGAACACGTGCGGATGCGGGTTGCAGCGCTCGCCGGAAATCGCATTCACCGCTTCCACATATTCCGAGCCCAGGTCATAGAGCACCTTGCTCGCCAGTCCCACCGCCTGGTTTTCGCTCATCCCCGGCTTCATCGCGCGGTATAACTCGTCGTACGCTGCATCCACCATCATCGCCGAATGATTGAGCAGCGAAATCTCGTCCTGTGTCTTGATCACTCGCGCATCGGACATCAGTTGCTGGCCGTCCACAATCTTGATGCCTTCTTTCTGCAGCGCAAAAAGAATCGGCGGCTCCACAACATCAATCCCCAGCGGCTCGTTCAGCAGCCCGTGCTTCTCCAGTTCTCGTTTGATTTTCTTCGCCACGTTTTCCGCGCGGCCCATCTCCGGCGACATCGCTCCGCGCAAGAGTGGAATGCCCGGCCGGGAACGATCGCCAAGCCACGGGCAGTTCTGCTGGTGATGCCGCGCCGCCGAACCAAAATCCCACAGGATCGGTTCACCGTTCTGCGGCAGCAGGCAGAACCGGCTGATCTTGTCCTGGGCCCACGTCCCGATGTGAGTCGCGGTGATATACCGCACGTTGTTCATGTCAAAGCACAGCAGCGCGCCCATTTCGGACTTCGCCAGCAATGCCTTCGCCCGCGCCAGTCGCTCCTTGCGCAAGCGGTCGAAATCGATGCGGTTTTCCCAATCGACCGCCATCGGGCCGTATGTCTTCAGTGCCACGCTACGCCTCCCGTCTGAATCTTTTCAGGCTTGTCCGCAAAGTGCGCGTGCCGCGTCAAATACCGTTTGCTCGGTTGGCACGGTGAGGTCTTCGAGCGGCGGCGAAAAGGGAATCGGCACATGCATCGCCCCCATCCGCTTCACCGGAGCCTCCAGATTGAAAAATGCGCCCTCGGCAATCACCGAAGCAATTTCGCCAGTCACGCCGTAACGCCCGTACCCCTCATCAATCACAATCGCCCGCGAGGTTTTCTTCGCTGACTCCACCAACGTCTTTTCGTCCAGCGGCCACATGGTTCTGGGGTCAACGACTTCCGCGCTGATGCCAGCGCCCTCCAGCAGCTTCGCCGCGCCCAATGCCACTTCCACCATGCTGCTCGTGGCCACCAGGGTAATGTCTTCTCCTTCGCGCTTCACGTCCGCCACTCCAAACGGAATCGTGTAGTCCTCCGCCGGGACGGCGCCCTTCTGCTTGTACATCATCTTGTCTTCAAAAAAGATCACCGGGTTGTCGTCCCGTATCGCGGTCTTCAGCAATCCCTTCGCATCGTATGGAGTCGAAGGCATTGCCACCTTCAACCCGGGCACATGGCAAAGCCAGGCATGCAAGGATTGCGAGTGTTGCGCCGCCGACCGTCGCGTGGCCCCAAGCGTCGTCCGAAGCACCATCGGCACTTTCCAGGTTCCGCCCGACATGTAGTGAACCTTGGCCGCCTGGTTCACCAGCTGATCCATCGTCAGAGTCAGAAAATCCCCGAACATGATGTCCACAACGGGGCGCAACCCGGTCATCGCCGCGCCCACGCCCATTCCCGTAAATCCCGCCTCCGATATCGGCGTGTCCAGCACTCGCTCCGACCCGAACTCTTCCACCAAGCCGGATAACACCTTGAACGGTGTCCCGGCTTCGGCCACGTCTTCCCCAAAAATGCACACGCGCGGATCGCGCCGCATCTCCTCGGCAAGCGCCTCGCGGACCGCTTGCGCAAATGTCAATTCCCGAATGGCTGTCTCAGGCATAAACGTCCTGGTCGACCTCCTCAACCCCGGGATACGGAGCGGCGATCGCAAACTCTACGGCGGTCTTCATCTCTTCGCGCACCTCGCTCTCAATTTTCTCCAGCGCGCTTCGATCGGCCAGCTTTTGCCCGGCCAGCCACTCTCCCATGTTCTTGATGGGATCCCGTTTGGTCTTCCACTCCTGCTCTTCCTGCTTCGAACGGTAATATTCGCGATTGATGTCGCCAACGTGATGCCCGGTGTAGCGATAGGTGTTAGAAAGCAGCAGCGAAGGCCCCTCGCCCCGGCGCGCCCTGCCCACCAGTTTCTGCGCCACAGCATGGACCGCCCGCACGTCCTGCCCGTCCACGCTTTCCCCATGAACTCCAAAAGCAGTCCCTCGCAGAAGAATGTCGCCCGCCGTCGTCTCGGAAAAATGCGTATATTCGGTATAGAGATTGTTCTCGCAGACATAAATCACCGGCAGCTTGTAAAGCGATGCCAGATTCATCACTTCATAAAGCACGCCCTGCCCCAGCGCCCCTTCGCCAAAAAAACAGACCGCCACCTGATCCGTCTTCAATCGCTTTGCTGTCAACGCCGCGCCGGTCGCGATTCCTGCGCTGCCGCCCACAATCGCATTCGCTCCAAGATTTCCCGTCGCCGGATCCGCAATGTGCATCGACCCGCCTTTGCCGCGGCAATACCCCGCTTCCTTCCCCAACAGCTCCGCAAACATCCGGTCCGGTGTCGCACCCTTCGCCAGGCAATGCCCGTGACCGCGGTGCGTGCTCGTAACGTAATCCGTGTTCTTCAGCGCCTCGCAAATCCCCACTGCAACGGCTTCCTCGCCGATATAGAGATGCGCCAGCCCCGGCATCAGCGCCCGCGTGTAAAGTTCATTCACCTGCTCTTCAAACAACCGGATGCGCACCATCTGCCGGTAAAGCCGCAATCCAAGCTCCGCCGCCACCGGATTATCCGTTTTCGCGGGATCTGTAATCGTCTTCATGCCTTCACCCCGGACATTTCTGCCAGCACCTCAAACACCGCCGCAAAATCCTTTTCCACGAGCCCCATCCCGCGCGCCGCGGTCAGAAACTCATTCGTCACCGCCGTCGTCGGCATCGGCACGTCCAGCTGCCGCCCCAGCTCGAGCGCCAGCAGCATGTCCTTCTGCATCATGTTGACGTTGAACCACGCCTCCACCGGCTGCTTCAGCACAAACGGCCCGCGATACTCGACCATCGGCGACGCGATCACGCTGTGCGTCAGAACATCAACCGCAACTTCTCGCGCAATCCCGCTTTTTTCCGCCAGCAAAACGCCTTCAGAAAACGCCAGCATCTGCACCGCAAGGCTCAGATTCGTTCCAATCTTCATTACCAGCGCCAGGCCGTTGTCGCCCACGTAGGTCACCTTCGGCCCGATGTCGGAGAGCAGCGGCTTCACTTTTTCAAACGTTTCCCTGCGCCCGCCGACCATCACCGAGAGTTTCCCCTCCTGCAGCGTGATCACGCTCCCGGACACGGGCGCGTCCACCATGTCGCCGCCCTTTTCCCGAATCTTCGCCGCGATCTCCCGGCTGAACGCCGGGCTCACCGTGCTGATATCCACGAACAACTTCCCGGGAGTGGTCGCGGCGATCATCCCGTCCGGCCCGTTCATCACCGCGCCCAGCGCCGCCGAATTCGTCACCATCGAAAAAACCACGTCGGACTGGGCCACCACCGCGCGCGGGGAGTCCGCCCAGTTCATCCCCTTCTTGATCAGCCTCTCCGCCTTCAGGCGTGTCCGGTTATACCCGGTGACGCTGTGCCCTTTGCTGAGCAGCCGGTTCACCATTTCGCTGCCCATCACTCCCAGGCCCACAAATCCTAATTTAGCCAAGACCTCACCTCTCCCGGATCGCTCTCGCCCGCTGATTCCTGTTCGCTTTATTCGCTGGGCGCGTGCCGCGAATCCTCGCGCACCTGCTTTAAATGCGCCTTCATCGCGTCTCGCGCGCCCGCCGGATCCCGGTGCTCGATGGCTTCCAGTATCTTCTTGTGATGATACTGGCCGCGCTCCGGCCCGCCCTTCACCTGGAAAATTCCGATCCGCTGCTCGCGGAGCAGTCCTACGATTGAATCGATCAGCGAAAGAATGATCGGATTGCCGGCCGCTTCTGCCAGGGCAAGATGAAAATCGAGGTCCGCCTCGATGTAGGCATCGGGATCCCCTTTTGAGGCATCCATCACCTCCACCTGTTCCCGCATGGCCGACAGATTCTCCTGGTCGACCCGCGCCGTCGCCAGAGCCGCGATCTCCGGCTCCAGGATTTCCCGGACCTCGGCGAGCGATGCGAACCCCTCGTTTCCCGAGCGCATCATCCGATGCAGCGACTGCCGGATCGTGTTCGAACTTCCGTCGGTAATGAACGTCCCGCGCCCTGGATAGGCTTCGACCAGCCCCTTCTCGCGCAGTGTCTTCACCGCTTCGCGCACCGCGGTACGGCTCACGCCAAACTGCTCTGCAAGTTCGCGCTCCGGAGGCAGTTGGTCTCCCGCTTTCAGAGCGCCTTTATGGATCGATTCCTCGACCTGTTGGACAATCTGCTCGTAAAGGCGAGAGGACCGAATGATTTTGTACATCCCAACCTCCGAATCCGCACAAGTCAGTCGACCGATTGATCTGAACCCCGCGCGGTAGGGGACATCGTGTGGCGGCGAACCAGGCAGGTCGAGTTATGGTCGAGTTGTCGGACCAAACTACCATTCCCGCTCCTCCTCCGCAACCCTTTCTTACCCCTGCTCCACCCACACTGTCTTGACGTTGGTAAACTCGCGGATTCCCCAGGCTCCCAGCTCCCGCCCGTGGCCTGACCACTTGACCCCTCCAAACGGTATCCGCGGATCCGATGCCACCATCTTGTTGATGAACACCATCCCCGCGTCCAGTTCATTGATGAATTTCCGCTGTTCGGCGGCATCATTGGTCCAGGCGCTGGCCCCCAGCCCAAACCGGCTGTCATTCGCGATTCGAATCGCGTCGTCGATATTCTTCGCGTGAAACACGCTCGCCACCGGCCCGAACATCTCCTCTCTATAAGCCGGCGAATCCCTGGGAATGTTGACGAGCACGGTCGGCGCATAGAAATTCCCCGGCCGGTCCAGCCGCTTTCCGCCCGTCAAAATCTTCGCCCCCGCTTCTACGGAACTCCGTACGTCTCGAACCAGGTCCTCGACGCCTTGGGGTGTTGAAAGCGGCCCCACTTCGGTGCTCTCATCAAACGGGTCGCCCACTTTGAGGGCCGCCATTTTTTGCGCAAACAATTTTTCAAACCGTTCCCCGATGCTCTCCGCCACGATGAACCGTTTTGCCGCAATGCAGGATTGTCCATTGTTGAAGATGCGTGCTTTCACCGCCATGCTCGTCGCCGTCTCCAGATTCGCGCTGGGCATCACAATAAAAGGGTCGCTTCCCCCAAGCTCCAGCACCACTTTTTTGATTCGCTTCGCCGCGCCGATGCCTACCTCAATACCCGCTTGTTCACTGCCTGTAAGCGTTGCCGCCATCACCCGCGGATCGCCCAGAATCTTGTCCACTTCCCGCGACCCGACGAGCAGCGTCTGAAACGCGCCGTCCGGAAATCCCGCCCGGCGAAACAAATCTTCAATCAGCAGCGCGCTCTGCGGCACGATCGAAGCATGCTTGAGCAGCCCCACGTTTCCCGCCATCAGCGCCGGCGCCGCAAAACGCAACACCTGCCAGAACGGAAAATTCCATGGCATTACCGCCAGCACGGGCCCCAGCGGCTGGTACCGGATGTAGCTCTGCTTCGCTCCCGTCTCGACCGCCTCGTCGGCAAGAAACTTCTCCGCGTTTTCCGCGTAATACCGGCAAACCCACGCGCATTTCGCTGCTTCATCCACCGCCGATCGCAGCGTCTTTCCCATCTCCGTCGTCATTACTTTGGCGAACGCTTCCTTCTCATTCTCCAGAATCGCCGCGGCCGCGAGCATCCACTGCGCTCGCTGCCTGAACGGCACGTTGCGATAGGTGGCAAACGTCTCCGTGGCTTTTTGGAGTTTTGCTTCAATGGCCGCGCTGCTCAGTGGTTCAAACGACTTGATCACTTGCCCCGTTGCCGGGTTGATTGTGGCAATCGCCATGGTTGGCCTCCCCAACGCTACCTGGCCCGAGATGCGCGAGCCGTTCGGAAGGATTCGACCCAAAGAATCCTAATTGGTCCTACCAATATACCCAACCACGGTCTCCCTGTACAGCCTAAGCATCTATATTTCTGATTCATAGAATTTAATCGTTGACACGCTTCCTCCCAAAGTGGTACAGGGGTCCTACCTTTTTACGGTGCCCCTGGCGATTGCCCCTCCCGGGCCTCTGGGATTTGCCTTCCCAAGCTCCGGCAATTAGCCCAGGCACCAAGGAGCCTGCCGCCGGGGCCAGGTGCCCGCCAGGCCAAATCCAAGGAGCATCGAATGAAACGAAAGAAAGACGCCCGTCCGCCCCAACCGCAATCTGGCGCCACCCAAGGTTCCAGTCAAAACCTATTTGCCCCTTCCCGCCGCACTTTCCTCCGCACCGCCGCGGGTGCCGGGTTGGCTCTCGCCAGTTCCCCGCTCTCCGCCTTCGCCGACCACCACGGCCATCCTAGTCCGAACAGCATCTCCTACCTCGACCGCCGCATGTACATCCGCAACATGGAGATCCTCGCCCACTTCGGCCCCGGCCAGTCGCGCCACGGCAAAATGCAGATGATGGCCGCCGGCAATCGCCGCTACATCTTCCAGCAGGGAGATGTCATCGACGTCAGCGACGTCCGCAAGCCGGTCATGTACAACAAGGGAGGCTTTGAGGGCTACCAGGTCCAGGTCGCCTACAACAAGGACCTCAAGAAGTGGATCCTTATGACCGGTTCCCAGACCCCCATCACCGATTCGACACCGGAAGCGCCCATGGGCAAGTACGACGATCCCCACCTTGACGACAAGCGCAAGAATTTCAAAGGTCTGCGCGGCGTCCGCTTTTACGATGCCACCGACCCCGGCAAAATCTTGAAACTCTCCGAATTCAGCACCGGCGCCACCGGCCAAGGCACGCATCGCAATTATTACGACGGCGGCAAGTACGCCTATCTCGACACGGCTCCCGACGAAACCTTTATCCACCAGCCGTCCTACTTCCGCGAGCTGGTCAACGGCAACATGATCATCGACACTTCCGATCCAACCAGCGCCAAGGAAGTCTCCATGTGGTGGGTTCCCGGCTCCCGCAAAGGCGAAGAAGCCGAATACAACAAGTGGATCTGGTCAAAGCTCGTTCCTCCGAAAGTCATCGCGGACCAGACTCCCTTCGCCGGTCTCCACGGTCCGGTCTACGTGCCCAAGAAACTGGAAGACGGTGGCAATCGCGGCTACGGCGCCTTTGGCGCGAACGGCTTCATCATCCTCGATCTCGCCGACCCCCAGCATCAAAAAGAAATCGGCCGCTTCGAACCCCCCGCGCAATATTCCGGCATGGGCATCGCGTTTCACACCATCTACTGCGGCATCCTCGATCGCGGCTTCGTCATCACCAATGGCGAAACCACCAACTCCGATTGCAACCAGATCTATCTGCCCAACTGGGTCATTGATATCCGGGACGAAGCGCATCCCGTCCCCGTCGCTCAGCTTCCGCGCCCCGTTCCTCCGCCCGAAGCCCCCTACCGCGATTTCTGCTTCAAGCGCGGACGCTTCGGCGCGCACAATCCCCCGCATCTGAAAGCGCCGGGAAAGCCCCGCCAGGAATTCATCGCCTATTCCTATTTCATCGCCGGACTCCGCTGCTACGATATCGGCGACCTCTACAAGCCCGAAGAAGTGGCGTATTTCGTCCCGCCCCAGGGCGGCGACCTCAAGCGATTCGGCAGCTACGACCGCACCGTAGACAACATTTTCATCGAATGGGACCGCAACATCCTCTGGACCGCCACGGACACCGGCCTCTACGCGCTCAGCTGCCCCAACCTCGGCAAACCCATCCTCGACCCCATGCCTGTGACAGAATGGTCGCTCGACAAACTCAACGAAGGCGCGCCCTGATTCCGCTCGCCAGGAGAATGCCCATGAAATCCGCCATTTCTTTCAGAGTAAGCATCGCCGCGTGCGCACTTCTCTTGAGTAGCGGAGTCCAAGCGCAGACGACTACGCCCCAGCAAATCCACGTCCTCACCCTGTTGGGGCGCCCGGTACAATTTGTCGTCGCCGACAAACAAGGCCTCTTCGCCAGATACGGCATCGAAGTCGTCAACGACAACAAGAAAAACTCCGACGAGTTGCGAGCCGACCTCGCCGCCGGAAAGGGCGACGTTGCCTATCTCGCGGTAGACAACGCCGTGGCCATGGTCGAACTCGCTCACCAGGACGTAGTCATCGTCATGGGTGGCGAAGGCTCACAGAACGAACTGATCGCCCAGCCCGGCGTCAAGTCCGCCGCGGACCTCCGCGGCAAAACCCTCATCGTAGATGCGCCTAACACCGCTTACGCGCTCCAAATGAAAAAAATCCTGCTTCTGAGCGGCCTCGCGGCCGGCAAGGATTACGAAATCAAGCCCTTTGGTGCCACGCCGCAACGGCTGATCGCCATGCGCGAGCAAAAAGACTTTGCTGGCTCCATGCTTGGCCCACCGGTTTCGTTGGTAGCCAAGAAGGAAGGCTTCGTAAGTCTCGGCTCCGTCCAGCAGCTTATCGGCCCTTATCAAGCCGCGGGTTTTTTCACCCAGCGCGCCTGGGCAAAAGACCATCGTGATCTGCTCGTCGCGTTTCTTTCCGCCTCGATCGAAGCGCAGCGCTGGCTTTTGAATCCGGCGAACAAACAGCAAGTGATCGATCTGCTCGCCGCCCAATATCATCTCGCCCCGGATATCGCCGCCGAAGATTACGAGATGAGCATGACTCACTCCGGAGGCTTCGCCCGAGACGCGCAGCTGGACCTCCGTGGCTTCGAGAATGTTCTCAAACTCCGTGCAGAAGTCGAAGGCCAGTGGGGCGGCCATCCACCTTCACCCGACAAATATTACGACCCGTCGTATTACCAGGCGGCGCTCGTAAAAGCGAAATAACCCCATGAGGAGAACTTCTTTGCCACATAGATTGTTTGGTTTGGTCACAGGTTTGGTTTTACTGGGCCTTGCGCAAGGTTCGAGCGCCCAGCAGTCACAAAAAGAACGCACGCTCGACGAAGTCAAAACCGAAGCCATCAAACGCGCCGAAAACGGTATGTACCCACTCATCGGCTTGGATCCCGCCGACGTCCGCGAAGCCTTCTCAAACATCAAGACAACCGACAACGACGAGTGGGCCGCCGCATTCAGCGCCGTCGCCAGTCGCTACATGGCGGAAGGGAACTCCCTGCTCGCCAGCAATCCCGCGCAGGCCGACAAGGACTTTGTCCGCGCCTGGCGTCTCTACTCTTTCGGTCGCTGGCCGGTTCCCGCTTCTCCCGGCAAGAAACGCGCCTACGCCAAAGCGCTCGAAGCCTTCCTGGCCCACGCGAAAATGATGGATCCGCCTCTCGAAGTCGTCCACATTCCATTCGAAGGCGCCGAAATCGTCGGCTACCTCCGCCTGCCCAAAAATGCCAAAGGCCACGTGCCTATGGTTATCGCCATCAGTGGCCTCGACAGCCGCAAAGAAGATCTGACCGAAAACTTTGGTGTGGTTCTTGGCTCCGGCATCGGCTACATCGGGATCGATTCGCCCGGCACCGGCCAGGCTCCCATCAAAGCCAGCGAAACCGCCGATCGCATGTTTTCGAAAGTGATCGACTACCTCGAAACGCGCCCCGAAGTGGACAAAACTCGCATCGGGGTGGACGGCCAGAGCTTTGGCGCTTACTGGGCCACAAAACTGGCAATCGTCGAACACGCCCGCCTGAAAGCCGTTGTCGCGCAATCGCCGCCCGTGGACGCCACCTTTGAGAAAAATTTCGTCCTGCAAAAAACCCTCGGCAACCGCGAATATCTCTTCGGCCTCGGCCCCGCGCTGATGTCCATCTTCGAAGGTGCCAACAAAGTCGAAGACCTGGGCGAAATCCTCTCCAAGCTCTCGCTCGTCAATCAACATTTATTGGGGAAGCCGACAACCTCGATGTTAATCATTGCCGGCGCACAAGACACGCAAGTTCCAATCTCCGATGCCTACCTGCTTCTTGGCAGCGGGGACGTGCCAAAAGAAGCCTGGATCAACCCGCAAGGCGGCCACCTCGGACGCCAGGTAAAAATCTGGCCGGACCCCGTAATCTTCCGCAAAATCCTGGTTCCCTGGCTGGTGAGAAATCTCGAAATCCCGCCCCCCATGTAGCGACCGCTTTCTGAAGCGGGGCGCTTTATGCCCAGCTATATCCAAGTTTCGCCAAAGGCAGCGAACGAATCCGTTTCCCCGTCGCCGCAAAAATCGCATTGCACACCGCCGGAAGCACAGGCGGAAGCGCCGGTTCGCCCAATCCAGTGGGTGGATTATCCGTCCTCAAGAAATGAACTTCAATCTCCCGCGGCAGCTGGTTCATCCGCATCGGGGTGTACTCGTGGAAATTGCTCTGCACCGCCCGTCCCCGGTCGATTGTAATTTCATAACTCATCACCGAACTCAGTCCTTCTAGCACCGCTCCGCGCACCTGGTTATCCGCGCTGCTCGGATTGATGATCTGGCTCCCGATATCCCCCGCCACCCAAACCTTGTTCACCCGCACGGCATTCGTCGCGTCGACGCCAAGCTCCACGACCTCCGCAAAATATCCGCGATGCGAAAACTGGAACGCCACGCCCATCCCTGTGCCCTTCGGCAAGCTCCGTTTTCCCCAACCCGATTTCTCGGCCACCAGCCGCACCACGCCCTGCATTCGCGCGCCGTCCATGTTGCTCGAAAATGGATCCGGCTTGATGTCCGGCGCAGTAACGCGCGGAAGGCCCAGCAACTCCAGCCTGAATTCCACCGGATCTTTCCCCGCCGCATGCGCCAGCTCATCGGTAAACGACTGGAACACCCAGGAAAACGCATTGCTTCGCGGCGCCCGCAGCGCATACGTGGGCACGCCCAGGGGCATCAGCGACGCCCCAAAATGAAAGTTCGGCAAAAACGTTCCCGGAAACTCGTTGCCGGGAATATTTGCCGATGGCGCAAACTGCTCGCCCTCCCCAAAAGTCACAAAATGATTTTTCCAAGCCACCACTTTTCCGGAAGCGTCCAATCCGCCCTCGAGGAAATGAAATCCCGCCGGACGATAGTGATCGTGATGGAAATCGTCCTCACGTGTCCACAGCAGCTTCACGGGAACCCCCGCCCGCTTCGCAATCGCTGCCGCCTCCAGCATGTAATCGTTCGTCAAGCGGCGGCCAAATCCCCCGCCCGCGCGCTTCAGATGCACAATGATGTCGTCGTGCGGAATTCCCAAAACCTTGGCCACCTGCAACCGTCCCGATTCCGGCGTTTGGCTCGGCGACCAGAACTCCAGCTTCCCGTCATGAAAATGCGCCAGGCAGTTTTCCGGTTCCATCGGCGCATGCGCCAGAAACGGGTACTCATATGCGGCCTCGACAACCTTCGCCGCCCGTTTCAGCTCCTTCTCCGCGCCTCCGTCGTTCCGCAGCATCACGGCAGGCGCTTGTAGCGAAAGTTCCTGCGCCCGCCGCGCGAATCCCTCGCTGCTCTGCTCGGCGGTTGTCCCCTCGTCCCACTTGATCTGCAATTTCTTCCGCGCGCTGTTCGCCTGCCACCAGTTGTCAGCCAGAATCGCCACGCCCGCATGTAACCCCAATAGCTCTGTGGTTCCTTCGACCACGAACGCCTGCTTCACACCCGGCAGCGCTTTAATTTCGTCCACATTTGCGCTGACGATCTTCCCCGCGAACACGGGACACTTTTCATACACCGCCCACAACATTCCCGGCACCCGAAAATCAATGCTGTAAATCGGCTTTCCCGCCACAATCAGCGGCACATCCACACCCATCGTTGCCTTGCCGATGATTCTGTAATTCTTCGGATCCTTCAGCGAAACGCTTTTCAAATCCGGCACGGCCATTGTCGCAGCCTTTGCTGCCAACGCCCCATAAACAATGGTCCTCTTCGAAGAGGTATGGATCACTCGCCCGGAAGTCGTCTCGCATTCCGATTCTGGCACTCCCCAGTCTCTGGCCGCCGCCGCAACAAACATCTGCCGGCAAGCCGCTCCCACGCCCCGCAATGGATCCCAGTTGATCGGCGTAGCCGTGCTGCCTCCCGCCCGCTGCACGCCATACTTCGTTTCATCCAGGTCGGCCTGCTCAATGCGCACGTCTTTCCAATCCACATCAAACTCTTCCGCGATAATCATCGGCAAATGCGTCTTTACGCCCTGGCCCACCTCGGGATTCTTTGCCGTGATCGTCACAATCCCATCCGCCGCCACGCGAACAAACGCGGTCGGAATAAATGCCGGAGCAGGCGCTTGTGCCGCGGCCGCTTGCCCCGCAGAAGCTTCGGAAACACCCGGCAAATGGCACACGAGCAAAAATCCCCCGCCGCTGACGGCGGAGACCCTCAAAAATGCTCGACGATCAATTGCAGTGGCGGACATGAATCCCCCAGATAAAGGTAATTGCCGGTCGCTCACATGCGGCAAGCAACTCCCGACAGTGTAACGCCTTTCAAGCTCGATTCGTTTCAGAGTTCTCCGCCGGCTTCTCCATCACCCGCCGCATATTCTTCACATCCAATTCCCCCTGCCAGCGGCTAACCACAAGTGTCGCGACTCCATTCCCCACCACGTTTGTCAGCGCCCGGCATTCGCTCATGAATTTCTCAATCCCAACCAGCAGCGCCAGCGACTCGACCGGAATCGAAGGCACCGCCGCCAGTATCGCCGCCAGCGTCACAAATCCCGTCCCGGTCACGCCCGATCCGCCCTTCGACGCCACCAGCGCAAACAACAATATCCCGCTCACTTGCCCCAACGAAAGATGCGTATTCGTCGCCTGCGCCAGGAACAACGCCGCCAGGGTCAGATAAATATTTGTGCCATCCGTATTGAAGACGTACCCCGTCGGAAAAACCAGCCCAACTGTCGAACGCGAAGCCCCCAATCCCTCCAGCTTCCGCATCATGTCCGGCAGCACCGTTTCTGACGAGCTTGTGCCCAACACAATCAGCAATTCATCCTTGATATACGCCAAAAACCGGAAAATCGAAAATCCCGCCAGCCGCGCAATGATTCCGAGCACCACCACCACAAACAAAAAGCTCGACAAATAAAACGTCCCCATCAACTTCAGCAGGCTGGCGAGCGATGCGACCCCATAACTGCCCACGGTGAACGCCATTCCACCGAGCGCCCCCAGCGGTGCCGCCCGCACCACAATCTTCACGATTCCGAAAACAACCTTGTTCGCAACTTCAATCGCGCCCAGCGCCCGCTTTCCTACCTCGCCCATATTCGCAATCGCGAATCCCGTCAAAATCGAAATCAGCAAGACTTGCGGCACTTCGCCGTCGGCCAGCGCTCCGATAAATGTTCGTGGAATAAAACTCAGCAGGAAGGGAATGAATCCGGTCTCTTTCGCGCGCCCCACGAACACTGCCGCCGTCTTCGGATCTAGCGTCGCGGCGTCAATATTCAGCCCGGCGCCCGGATGAAAAACCACCGCCACCGCAATGCCGATAATCAGCGCCAAGGTGGAAACCACTTCAAAATAGATGAGCGTCTTCACGCCCAGCGTGCCGAGCTTCTTCAGGTCGCTCATCGAAGCGATTCCCTGCACAATCACGCAGAAAACGACTGGAGCAATCATCATCCGGATCAGCGACACAAACGCGTCGCCCAGCGGCTTCAGCGCCATCCCGGCCTTCGGGAAGAATCCCCCGATCCCGCAGCCGATCACCACCGCAATCAGCACCTGCACGTAGAGAATCGTGTACCAGTGCCGGGCTTTGCGTGTCGATCCTGCTTTCGCCACCAGGTGTTCTCCGTGTCTGGGAAAAAAATCCGGCGTGCCTGTCTAGGCAACTTCCTCCAACCTCAACTCACCACGTCCCACGGCGCTTCTTTTCCGCTGACGACGCGCAGGACATTCCGCCACGCCGTCCGGAAAAGATATGCCGCAGACTGCCGCGTCACTCCCGCAATGTGCGGCGTAAACAAAATGCGATGCGCCGCCTCGCCCTTCAACCCGAACAATGGATTGTCCGCCGCAGGAGGTTCCATCCGATAAACATCCACCGCCGCTCCGCCCAGGTGGCCGCTTTCTAAAGCTTCCGCCAGCGCCGCCTCATCCACCACGCCGCCGCGCGAACCCTGAATCAAAATCGCCCCGGGTTTCATCATCGCCAGCTCGCGTCGCCCGATCATTCCGGTTGTCTCGGGCAGCAGTGGCACATGCAAACTGATCACGTCCGCCAATTGAAAAAGATCCGCCAGAGAGCAGGGCTTGGCGCCCGCCGCCTCGGCCGTACGCGGGTCGCGCGGCGCGGGATCGTGATAAAAAATCAGGCAACCGCGCTTTTGAAAAGCGGAGGCAACGGCTACCCCGGTAACACCAAATCCAATGATCCCCACCGTCAGGCCGTCCAGCCCCTGCAAATTGTCGGCAATCATTCGCGCTCGAAATTCCCGGTAATTGCCTTTGCGAATCTCCGTGTCCGCCCGCAAAAATCCGCGCAGCAGGACGGTTGCTGTGGTCACGGCGTATTCCGCTACCGCCTCGTTGCTTCCTCCCGGAACATTCGCCACGCCAACGCCGTGTTCTCTCAGAAATTCCAAATCCAGCCGGTCCAGCCCCGCTCCCGTCACCTGCACAAACTTCACGCTCGTGTTTTCGAAGAGCGCATTCGGAAGTTTTGCTCCGACCGCGGGAATCACCAACACCCGTGCCACTTTCATCAGCTCCGGCACATCCGCATCGCCCGGAGCCCGGTAAGTAACTTTCAGCGGCTCAGGCGGCAACGCGCCCACTCGCTCGAAATCCGCTTCCGGACGCAGGCAGAGCACATCAATACTCATGATTGCTTGGGTGTCCTTGAAGAAACGCCGGGCTCCCGGGTGGCCGCGGCGATATCCGCAACGGGGAAGAAGCACAATAGAACCAGTGGTTCGCTCCCCGTATTCCGCGTGACATGCTTTTCGCCCGCCGGCATCAGCAGCGTGTCGCCGGGCCTCATGTCGTATTCGCCGCTATCTGCAAACGTAGTCCCTTGCCCCGCAAGAGTGTAAATACATTCCTCAAATTCCAGATGCTGGTGTGCCGCGCGCGACCGATCACCCGGCTTTGCCACGGGAATTTCCACCAAGCGCAGCGTTACCCCTCGTGCCCCGCGCTCCCCCGACACAATCTCCATCGCCCTGCGCCCAGGCAGAGGAAGTTCCTTCGCCTCGCCATGCTTAAACAACCGCGCCATCAACGCACCTTGCTGAACTGACGGAGCTCCGCCGTTCCGCCCTGTATCTTGTCCAACTGCTTGAAAATCTCCGCGGAGGCCGTGGCAATCGAATCGGCAACGCTGTTCAGCATCTTCTGCGCCTTCTCAATCGTCGCGTGCTGCGGGCTCCCATACCATCCCGTCGGCGCAATCGAACGCACATCCCTGAGCACCGGCTGGTAACTCCTCGTCCGCCGCAGCGCATCCACCTTGTGGCCATGAGCGTGGTCGGAAGAATAATCAATCCGTTCGAGGTGCACCAGATCCGGCCGATAGGCCATAACCGCCAGCGCCTCAATCTCCCCGCCGTGCGTCAACCCTCCGCATTCCTTGCCGAACATATCCTCCGCCACAAAACACGCCTGCACGGTCAGCACTGTCATCCCGTGCTCGCGATGCAGCAGGTCCGCGGCAACTCCGAGCGGTGGAATATTCAGCTCGTGCCAATTCAAAATTAGCAAATACCTGGCGCCGTGCTGCGCCACGGAAGCGCAAGTCTCCTTCACCACGTTCATGTAAGTATCCGGCGAAAGCGTTATCGTCCCCTCAAACGGCATGTGCAATGGAGTTACCCCCAACGGCCCGCCGGGAAGCACCAGCCCATCCATCCGCTCCGCCACCGCGTGCGCAATCACATTCGACGCGAAAATGTCCGTCCCCGTCGGCAGGTGCGGCCCGTGCTGCTCCACGCTGCCCTGCGGCAGAATCACCAGCGGGTTCTTCTTCAATTGCGCCGCGATCTCCGGTTGCGTCAGATCCACAAAATACCGGCTGGCAAGCATCGGACCTCCTGTCATTCCCTCACCCGGCTCTGCGCGTCCTCGAGGACGCTCGCAATCGCCACCGATTGCCCGTTCTGCTCGAGCGACTTCAGCGCGGCATACACCATCGCCACCGCCACATTGCCGTTATGCGCACTCAATTCATTCGCTTTGCCGGTGCGGCAGCTCTCGGCAAACATTTCCAGTTCCGCGCGAAACATATCGCTCTCCGGCACTCTCAACTCTTCGCGTTTCGCGTATCCATCAATCCCGCGCTGAATGTAAAGCGTTGATTTCTTGTGCAACTGGTCCGGCGTATCCCAGGTGTCAAAATCGATTTCGTAATGCATCAGTCCCTTCGACCCGAACACCCGCACCGAAAAAATTCCCGGCGAGGTCCAGCAGGAGCCCACGTATCCGATTTTGCCGTCCGCGAATTTCAGCAAAGTCATGGACTGGTCGTCCACCTCCGCGCCGACCGGAGAAAGTTTCGAAGCCATCCCGCTCGCTTCCACCACTTCGCCGCCCAGATAATGCAGCACATCAAACTGGTGAATCGCCAGTTGTGAAAGCGGCCCGCCGGGAGCCTTGTCCTTATACCAGCGCCACGTCAGGGGAGTCAGTTCGAGCGCACGATTGTTCGAGAAATTTGCCTCGAGGAAAGCCACCCGCCCAAGCTCCCCCGCGTCAATCGCCTCCCGGATCTTCCGGATCCCCGCCATCAACCGCGCGCTGTGCCCCACCGTAACGGTGATCCCATATTTCTTTTCGAGCGCGGCAATCTCTAACCCCTCGGCAAGCGAACTCGCGATCGGCTTCTCGGTGTAGACATGTTTCTTCGCCTTCGCCACCAGCGCCGCCATTGGCAGGTGCTGCTCGTTCGGCACGGTGAGAATCACGCCTTCTATCGAGCGATCGACAAGAACGGTTTCGATCGTGGGAGCTGACGGCACACCCGTCTCTCGCTCGAACGCCTCGCGTTTTTCCGCCGAACGGCTGTAGCCGGCAACAATTTTCAGCTTTTCAGACTTCGCCGAAGCGCGGGTCAATACCTTCGCCCAGCGCCCCAGACCTACGATCGCCACCTGAACGGGAGCAGAAGTCACAAGGTCCTCGAAGAAATGACAGAAGAAATGAATGAGGTTGCAAGTTCCATAATATCATAGTACCGTATTACGAGAATATGCTTAAGTCAAGTCCTTTGCTTCGTTCCCCTTCTGCCCTTGCGGCGATCCGCAAATCCGCCGCGCCACTCCGCCGCCAGGTCCAGGACGAACTTCGCCAGTCCATCATCACCGGCCGCCTCATCCCTGGCGAGCGCCTGGTCGAGCGCAAACTTATTGCCATGATGGGTGTCTCCCGCACCGTCATCCGCGAAGCCCTCCGCCAGCTCGAATCGGAAGGCCTCGTGGCTATTGTCCCCAATAAAGGACCAATCGTCCGCACGCTCACTGTCGAGGAAGCCCGCGACATCTACGCCATCCGCGCCGTTCTGGAGGGTCTGGCGGCCCGCTTGTTCACCGAACAAGCCGGCCCGACCGACATCACGCACCTCGAACGCGCCCTCTCGGACGTCGAGGAAGCCTACGACTCCGGCGACGCCAAGTCCATGCTTGAAACCAAGAACAATTTCTACGAAGTGCTCTTTAGAGGCGCCAAAAGCGAAACGCTCGCCTCCATGCTGGCCATCCTTCACGGCCGCATCTGGCGCTGGCGCGGCCTCGGCCTAACGCACCCGAATCGCTCTGCCGAACGCGATCGCCAGAGCCTTAAGAATCTTCGCGCGCTCGTCCAGGCGATTCGCGCGCAGGACGCCGCTCTGGCTGAAAACACTCTTCGCGAGGAAGTAAGCCAGGCCGCCGAAGAAGTCCATCGTCTCTTGAAGGATGGCTCCCCGCAGGCGCCCGCAGAAACGCCTGCCGTCAGTTAGGTTTTCAGTTTGCGTTAACAACTGTCACAAAAGAGGACACGATCGATGGAAACCCACTTCATTGTTCACGACAAAGCCGACACCGTCGGCGTGATGGTGGTCGAAAATGCCCAGCCTGGCCAGCAACTCACCGGCTGGATCATGGAGACCGACGAAACCATCGCCATCAAGGCGCTCGATGCCGTTCCGCTTGGCCACAAAATCGCCCTCAGGGAAATCAAGTCCGGCGACACCGTTTTGAAGTACGGCCACGACGTTGGCCGCGCGGTCGCCTCAATCGGCAAAGGCAATCACGTGCACGTTCACAACATGAAGACGAAAAGGTGGTAACGATGGGACGCTATCAGTTTTTTGGTTACCGGCGGGAAAACGGGCGCGTGGGCATTCGCAATCACGTGGTAATTCTGCCGCTCGATGATCTTTCAAACGCCGCCGCCGAAGCGGTGGCCAACAACATCAAGGGCACTCTCGCGCTGCCGCACGCCTACGGCCGCCTGCAATTCGGTGAAGACCTCGAACTCCATTTCCGCACGCTTATCGGCACAGGTTCCAATCCCAACGTCGCCGCCTGCGTGGTCATCGGCATCGAGCCGGGCTGGACCGGCCGCATCGTGGACGGCATCGCCAAAACAGGCAAGCCGGTCGTCGGCTTTGCCATCGAAGGCAACGGCGACATCTCGACCATCGCCAGTGCCTCCCGCAAAGCGCGCGAATTCCTGCAGTGGGCCAGCGAGAAACAGCGCGAGACCTGTGCCATCCAGGAACTCTTCATCTCCACCAAATGCGGCGAAAGCGACACCACCTCCGGCCTCGGCTCCTGCCCCACGGTTGGCAACCTCATCGACAAGCTCGATCCGGCTGGCGCCACCACCTGCTTCGGCGAAACTTCCGAACTCACTGGCGCCGAGGTCGTCTGCGCCAGCCGCGCCGCAAGCAAGGAAATCGGCGAGAAATTCATGCACGTCTTCCGCGCCTATCAGGAGGTGATCGAGCGCCACAAGACCAGCGACCTTTCTGAATCCCAACCCACAAAAGGAAATATCGCGGGCGGCCTCACCACCATCGAGGAAAAGGCGTTTGGTAATTTCCAGAAAATTGGCAAGAAGGCAAAATTCATCGACGTCCTGAAGCCCGCCGAAGCCCCCGCCAAAGGCCCGGGCCTCTATTACATGGACACTTCCTCGGCCGCCGCCGAGTGCGTCACCCTGCAAGCCGCCGCTGGTTTCGTTGTCCATCTTTTCCCGACGGGGCAGGGAAACGTGATCGGCAATCCCATCGAGCCGGTCATCAAGCTAACCGCCAATCCTAAAACCGCCCGCACCATGAGCGAGCACATCGATCTCGACGTCTCGGGAATCCTGCGCCGCGAAATGACCATAGACCAAGCCGGCGATCAACTGATCGAAATCATGCTGCGCACCTCGAACGGCCGCCTCACCTGCGCCGAAGCCCTCGGCCACCGCGAATTCGTAATGACCAAGCTCTACCAAAGCGCCTAAGCGCCGCCTCACAAATGGCTTTTGGGGGGTCGGAGCTTTAGCTCTGACATTCGGAGGCGCAAAAAAAATCGCACTTTAGCCCCTGATGCCACTCTTCCCTCAGTTCGACCAAATTCAGGAACTCACTTTTGCTTATTCGATTTGCGTATTAAAACTAAACACCATCTGCCAGCGCCCGTCCCGCTTCACCCACATGCGCGTATTGAAATACGATTTCCCGCCAGGGCGCTGCTCGTGCGCGACCATCATCACCGTTTCGCCAAAATCAAACATCTCAGCCGCCAATAATTCCTGTGGAGCGGCGCGTGTCCCTGTCGTTTTCTGCCTGCTGATTTGCGTCAGCCGGTCCGCTTTGTTGAACGGCCGGTCGTGGAAGGTGTCGGTGGCTGTAAACTCGTCGGCAATCAGCGGCGCGTACGCGTCGGCATTGCTCTCCGCCATCGCGCGCATCACTCCCTGCCAGGAAGCGATCACTTCTTTCTCGTTTCTGGTCTCGGGTTCAAAGGGAATGGTCTTGCACGGATTCACGCATTCCACGGAAGTCCTGCCGGCCTGCGGCTCCGATTTCTCCACCTGCAGCACTTCCTGGTAGAGCAGTGCCCGCCACCCAGCCGTGCGCTTTACCCACACGCGCACAACATTCATTTTGCCTTGATTTGCGCGTACCACGGCCGTTTCGCCGTAGGTGCGCGGCGGCGCTTCGACATCGGCGTTGGCCACGACCGGAAGTTTTTCGAGCACTCCCGCGCGCGTCAGGCGGTGTCCGGTGGCGTCAATCCAGATCAGCCTGGCGTCGAGCAGTTCGGCCGCGGCTGCTTTGTCCTTGCTCAGAAAAGCGTGGACAAACGAGCGATCGGCGATGAGCGGAGAGGAATCCTGCTGTGCGCGAACAGGCGTAGCAGAAATGGAAAGCACGAGGAGCAGCAAAAAGTTCGGCGCCCCGAGATTTGCACAAAACTTCAGGAAGGCCGCACGATAACTGCCCCAGATAAAGCGTTCACCGTTGAACATTTTGTCCCTCTTTGCATGCCCTTTCCGTGGATGCGCTATTTCGCAGCCGCAGCCTGAATCGTCGTCTGATAGCTGATGGACATGATCCACTTTCCTTCGCGCTTGATCCACAACCGGCTCACGTGAATCGGCTTGCCCGAATAGGGCTGGTGCAGGCAAGTCATGATCACCGCATCGCCAAAATCAAACATCTTCGCGCTCACCAGCGGAGCAGGGGCGGAGCCGACTCCGCTCGTCTTTTGTTTGTTGAGAGTCTCCATGCGCCCGGCTTTCGAAATCACGTGATCGCTGTTCGAACTGATCTGCACAAACTCATCCGCAATGTGCGGCGCCCACGCCTCCGCATCGTGAGCTGTCACGCCGGTCTCCAAAGCCTGCCACGAAGCAATGATAGCCGCCTCCGCCTCATTCGCCGGCTGGAACGGCACCATCTTGCACGGATTCTCGCACTCCTTCACCCCAGACCCCGCCGAAGTGGAAGGCTGCTCCAATTGCTTCACCTCGTGATATACGAGCAATCGCCAACCCCCAGCCCGCTGAACCCACAACCGCAAAATATGCACTTTGCCGCGGCCAGCATTCACCGCGCCAATCTGCCCGTAAGTCCGCTCGCTCACCTCCGCGTCGCTCTCATCCCCAAGCGCATCCTTCGGCAAGGCCCGCACCACTTCCCCTGTCATCAGCGTTTTCCCCTCCGCGTCCGTCCACGAAAAGTCCGCATCCAGCATCTTCCCAAGCGCCGCGGCATCCGCCTTCGCAACGGCCTGTACGAACTGGTGATCCGCCTGCATCACTGCCGGATCGCCTTCACCGGCAAAAGTCTTCGGGCCGCCAGCCGAAAGCGAAAAACCGGCAGACAACAAAACAAGAGCAACGAAACGTACAGACTGTGCGCGCATTCTGGAAAAGTCCTTTCAACAATGATTTCGAAACTTCCCTTCAAACGCCTCACAGATAAAAAAGGGGCCGGAACGAATCCGGCCCCGGTTGTAGTTCAGAGCTTGCTCGGGAACTAGAACAGAAACTTCAGCCCGAGTTGAATTGCGCGAGCCCCGCCGGAACCGAGCACCGGGTTAACGGACGCGGAGTCGGGGGTGAAACAACCGCAGCCGAACGGGCCTACCGAAGGATCAGCCGTTGCGCCGACGCCCTGCCCTGTGGCCCCGCCGAAGGGATTCGCAAAGTTGGGATGGTTGGTTATGTTGAACATCTCGGCGCGGAATTGCGTCGTGATCCGTTCGCCGAATTTCCAGTTCTTGGAAACTGAGAAATCCAGGTTGTGGAAACCGCCATCCCGGAAAATGTTGCGGCCGGAGTTGCCGAAGGTGCCGAGCGCCGGTGCAACCAGCACGGACTTTCCATTAAAGCTCGCATAGCAGCCGGCCGCGCCCCCGTGGGCCACGCAAGCCGCATAAAGTGCGGCCGATTGAGCAGCGGGCAGGGAAATGGAGTTCCCCGTGATGCCCGAGATATAGGCACAGCCACCGCTATTGCAGAAAGGCAGAGATTTGTCGCCCGGCGATTTAAAGTCGGACGGATTACCAAAGAAATTCCAACGATCGGCAAGCTCGCCGGTTCCGCTGAAGTCGTTACTTTCGTCAATTGCCTGCCACGGCTGCCCGCTCTGCAGCGTCAAGATGCCATTGACCTGCCAGCCTTCGAGCATCTGCCCGTAGCCCTTTTTGCTGGGAAGTGTATAGGTGAGCGACAGTGTGAAGCGATGGCGGATGTCGAAGTCGCTATTTCCGTACTCGCCCTGTGGATCCAGGCTGTTCTTGGGCAGGTATTGGTTCCAGTTGTAGGACTGGTTGTCGAGTGCGTGGGAATAAGTGTAGCCTGCGACAAAATCCATGCCGTGGTAATCGTGGCCTGAGAGGGTAGCCTGCAGGCCGTTGTAGTTCGACCTGTAAATGTTGGAGTAATAGTTGATAAAACCCAGATAGGGATACTTGGTGTTGAAGGGGCGAGTCTGTTGCTCATTGCCGTCCGCGTTCACGCCGTTGGCGATGTCGAATGGCGTCCAGCCCGATCCCAGGGCAGGCTGGTTGATGTCCTGAATGCCTGTCAGCCTGGAACCATGATTGCCCACATAAGCGGCGTCCAGTGAGACTTTGCCAGAAAAGGCATGCTGAATCCCCAAAGTCCAGGTGGTGACGTAAGGAGTCTTGTAATTGCGGTCCATGGCAAAGATATCGCACGGGCCTGCGTCGTTGCCGATGCCGTCTCCGCAAGCGACATTACTCACAAGGTTGGACGGATAGATCGAAGCGCCACCGACCGAGGAACCATTCCAGTTGAGTTGGGAAGCCCCAAGCGTAATACCGGAAGCGACGATGTTGCCAATCCCAGGTGTGGACACTCCATTGACTTGAAGGGCTGCACCCGTCGGAACAACGTTTGATCCCAAGGTGACGGTGTTATTCGTGTTTTGTTGTGAGAGGAAAGTGCTCATGGAAAGCAGGTCATAAACAATACTGGCACCTGCGCGGACGACTGTTTTTCCATCACCCTTTACGTCCCAAGCGACGCCGACGCGCGGGGCAAAGTTCGTGTAATCTTTGTTGTAGAGTGAGCCGATATTCTTGCCCACTTGTTCCAGGCCGACAGAAGGCTGAAAGTTTCCAAGTTGGTTGTTCGAATCGCTAGGCACCCCCTGAAGTTCATAGCGTAGCCCCAGGTTGAGGGTCACGCGCTTGGAAACGCGCCAATCGTCCTGGAAAAAAGCGGCGAATAGATTTTGGGTCATGTGGCGGATCGGGTCTCCGGCCAGGATGCTGGCATTGTGTACGTCACCGGCCAAAAAGCTTTCGAGTGGGCTTGAACCTGTGAAGGCGCCGTCCGTATTAAATGTGGGACGTCCTCTCGCTCCGCGGAACGTACCCTGGACAACTTTATCGATGCGGACTTCGGCGCCGAGTTTCAGGGCGTGTTTCCCGCGCAAATTCGATACCTGGTCCACAAAGTCGTAGACGTTGTCCGGTCCCACCAGCTTCGGGAAGTTATGAAAACCACCGAGCTCAGTGAAGCCGCTGATTCTGACGTTTGGCAGTCCGCCGACAGCGGCAACCACCGCGGGTGAAAGGCCGGTGTTGAGCTGATAGGTGACGCCCACGTTGGCGGGGACGATGGTGAGGTGATAGCGTGTGTAGCCGATCCTCAGGTCGTTGGCCCATTGCGCGCTCGGCGTCCATGCATAGTGACCCGCGACGGCTTGCGCTCGCGAATGAATCACTGTGCCATAGGAGGGAAGCAATTCCGCTGAATCCTCAGCGGTAATGTTGTCGTTGCCGAAGAAATAAGAGCCGCTCAGGGTGTTCTTGTCGTTGATGTGGTAGTCCACTTTGCCGATCGCATTCCTTGATGAATCCACATCTGGAAAACCCCCGACGAAGGACTTGCCACCGGTCGCGTTCGGTCCGTAGGTACCGCCGGTGCAAGAGGTATAGGGTGCAGTGATGTTGGCGGGGCAACCCAGGAGATACAGACTTTGCTGGCTGAACGCAATACCGTGCGCGGCAAGATCTGTCAAAGCATCGGGAACGCTTACCGCCGGATTCGGGCCTCCGGTCGCTGTGACCGTCGTCGGAGAGTTGACTGGAATCGAATTGCCCACCGTGTAATTGCGATTTTCAAAACCACCAAACCAGAAGAGTTTGTCCGGGATGATGCGGCCGCCCGCCGTCGCTCCGTACTGCTCCAGCTCTACGGGCGTCTTTGCCGTGCCTACGGGATTGAAGTAGTTGCGGGCGTCGAACGAATCCGATCGGCCAAACGCATAGGCCGAGCCGTGAATCGTATTCGTTCCGGACTTCAGCCCGACGCTCGTGATCGCCCCCGGCTTCCAGCCGAATTCCGCCTTGGGGTTCACCTGGGTGTTGAATTCCTGAATCGCGTCGATCGGCAAAATCGTGGCTGCATCGCCGGCCACCGCCGCCGCGTTCGTCACGCTGAATCCCATGAATGCCTCATCGTTGCTCAAGCCGTCCACCAGGTAACTGGTATCTTCGGGCCTAGCGCCGTTGGTCGTCTGCGTCCACGGTCCGCCGCCTGGATACACAGTCGTTCCAGGGCGAAGGGTGAGCAAGTTCTGGTAGTTGCGGCCGTTCAAGGGGAGGTCATTGATGATCTGGTTGCTGAGGGTCCCCCCAAGGGTGGTCGAAGTGGTGTCCACCATAGGAACTTCTTCGGTAATCGTAATCGTCTCTGACGCCGAGCCGGGCTGCAGCACAGCGTCGACCCGCAAATCCTTGCCGACTTCGATCTGAATGTTTTTCCGCTCGAAGGCCTTGAAGCCCTTCACTTCAACACGAACCGTGTAGGTTCCTGCCACCAGGTTCAGGGCAACATACGCCCCGTCTGAATCAGTGACCAGATTCTGAGTGACGCCGCGCGCCACGTCAGTGACGGCCACCGGCGCGCCGGCAATGTAGGTGCCCGACTTGTCGGTCACGGATCCCAAAATGCGTCCGGTGTTCCCCTGAGGGAAAGCCGGAAGGGAAAGCAGAAGCGCGGCAGAAATCAGAGCCAAGAGTCCCAGGAATTTCCTCAAATTGACACAATTCGACATTACACACCCCTGTAGAATCCCCTGTTCGGGAGTACAACCCGCACAATAGGTATAGCCGCTGTACCATCATACGAAGTAGCTTGTCAACTATTTCCTTTCTCTTGCCCAGCAAAATTATTGATACTCTCTGGATTCGCCAGCCGCTCGCTTCTTGGAAAGGCAATTTAACTCCAGCAAAGAACAGCCATTTAGGGTCAAAGTGGCGTTTCTTGTGGAAGTCTAGACCCGCCACCTCGGCCAGACGCAACCAAGGCGGACCGATTCACCCGGCTCCTCCGGGAAGCAACAAAAATTGGTACAGATAACAGACCTCTCCAGCCGAGCCGAACCATGGAGGTGGCAACAGCCGGAAGGTAATCTCTAGGCTTTCCGCTCGGCGGTTTTGTCCGCGAAAATTTTCAGTCCTGCACGGTGTAAATCCAGATCTCCGCTCCGTGATCCGCGCGCGGAGGCACTCCCAGAAAAAACCGGTCGAAGCCTTTGTGGCCTTTTCCGAAATAGCCGGCGGTGCGCGCGCCAAGCGTCGAGGGAACTTTTGCCAAGAGCTGATAGTTGTCCGCGTCCGACTGCTCGAACACGCTGATGTATCCCTCGCCGCCGGGAACATAAATCCTTTTTCGTCCTGCATCGTAATAAACGTCGTCGGCATCCTGCACACAGGGGAACTCCGCCACGGTGCGGCCGGTGTTCGTATCGAAGACCGCCAGGCGTGCCGGCTCGTGCGTCGCCACAAACAGCCGGTGATCCGTCTCATCGAGTGCCATCGGAAAGTTATGCTCGAGCCTCATCGGCCAGCGCCCAATCGCGCCAGTCTTGCGATTGATCACCGCAATTTGCTTCAAATCCGGCAGATTTACGTAAATGTTGGGCCCTGCCGTTTCCAGTTGAAACGATTCCGGATGCGCGCCCAGCTTGTATTGTTCGGGCAGGCGCTCGTTGGTCGACGCATCCACAATGCCGATCGCGCCGGTTTCGTCCTCGCCAAATCCCACGTACACCCGATCAGTCGCGGCGTCGTAGCGCAAATTATCCACGTCGCCGTGAAAATCAATTTCCTTCACCAGATCGTAATTTTCACCGGCGTAAATCCGCAATTTGCCTTTGCTGCTGGCCACAAAGAGTTTTTTGGCGTCCGGCGCGTACGCCACGCCCTGCGGATTGGGAATTCCCGTAATGGTGTGCGAGCGCACCCGCGCGCTGATGTCGATCACCTCCACGGTGTTGTTCCCAAGCGCCGCCACGAACAGCTGGTTCTTTCCGTCGAAACTGAAATGATCGAACCGCCCCTCGACGCCGGGTGTAGCGATCGCCTCGGTCAAAACCAGCGGCCTGGGCGTGTCAGGAGTTGCTGCTCCTTGCGCGCGCAATCGAGGAGAGCTTGAAGACACCAGCAAAGCACAGCCGAAGAATAGACGGAATAAGTTCAAGGTGCCTCCAAGCGAGACTGAGAATTTGGGGTCCAGGCGCGGGCGCCGGGGAAGAGGATAGCGCAAAAAGAGTTGACGTGGCAAAAGGTCAGGTGGTAGAACCACAATCCGCAGTGCGTTGATGCCAGACCGGCCGCTCGCACCAGACTTTGAACCGAGGTGAAGAATGCGTTCTCTGTTGAAGACGATCTTGATCGGGCTTGGGCTGCTATTCGCCGGGCCGCTCTTTCTTCCCTCAGGTAAGGTCGGTGCCCGCGGCCAGCTCGCCACCGGCCGGGAGGCAGCCGAAGCGATCCCCTCCCACGGGTACGTTGTCGCCACCAAGCGAATCAAGGGGTCCGACATTCCCGGCGACTACACCTTTGTCCTGACTCGCGACGAAATTTACGTGCCCATCCTTGTCCGCAAGCCCAAGGGCAACGGCCCCTTTCCCGCGATCACCATGGGCTGGGGCGAAGGGCGTGAAGGAATGAAGAAAGTGGAGCAGCTGACCGAGCGCCTGACGCAGATGCAAGACCGCATGATTGCCCGCGGCTACGTGGTGGTCACGGTGAATTACCGCAACGAGATTCCTTACGCTTACGAGAGTGCCAAGCCGCCGCAGAATCTTCCCGACAGCATCAGCGGCGACCGGCGAATGTTGAAGTCCGGCCCGACGCTGGACCACGAAGATCTCATCGCCATTATCAAATATTTGCAAACGCTGCCCTATGTCGACAAAAAAGCCGTCGGCGCGATGGGAGTCAGCCACAGCGGTGAAATGATCATGAAGGCCTCGAGCGAGTACACCTTCGCGGCCGGCGTCTCGATCGAACCCGCCGACCACGAATTTCTCACCGTCAACACCGGCCCGACCGCGCCGCGAAAGGACAATGAGATCCAGTACAACGACATTGAAGTGGCGCGCAAGAACGCCAACAAACAGGAAGCGATGGAACGCATCCAGCGCATCCACACGCCAATTCTGATTTTTGGCCGCGACACCGACCACCAGCAGGGAATTTTCAAGCTGACCTACGAATGGATGAAAGAGGCCGGCAAAGACGTACAATGGGCCAGCTTCAACCACCCGGTGCACGGCTACGTGTTCATCATGAATCAGCCGGACGGCTCGTATCAGCCGGATGAAATCCAGCAGAAGACCTTCGAGATCTTCATGGATTATTTCGACAAGCATCTGAAACACTAGCGCCGGGCGGAGGTTTCGAAGCGGCCGCAGCAAATAGCGAACCGGGGGTGTGCTGTGAAACTTGGATTTATCGGCCTTGGCGACATGGGCCAGGCCATCGTGCCGCGCTTGCTCGCGGCCGGCCATCAAGTCGCCGGCTGGAACCGTACCAAGGAAAAGGCCGAGCCGCTTTTCAAGCTCGGCATGGGCTGGGCCGACTCGCCGAAGCAGCTCGCGGCCGGATCTGAATTTGTCTTCACCATGGTCACAAATTCGGACGCGGTGAGATCTATCGCATTCGGTGAAAACGGAATCCTCTCCGGCCTGCCGAAAGGCTCGATTTATCTGGATATGAGCACGATCGATCCTGACGCCAGCCGTGAAGTCGGGGCGGCGTTTTTTAAGGCCGGCTTGACCATGATGGACGCGCCGATTTCCGGAACCACGCTGACCATCGGCAAAGGCAACGCTTCGGTAATGGTCGGCGGCGATAAAGCAGCGTTTGAGCGCGTGCAACCCGTGCTGCTCGCGATCGGTCCGAAAGTGACTTACATCGGCGCGCAGGGGCTTGCCGTGCAGCTTAAAGTGGCCCTTAACATGACGCTGGTGATCGAAGTGATCGGCTTCTGCGAAGGCGTCGCGCTGGCGGAAAAAGGAGGAGTACCGCGTGAGGTAGCGGTCGATGCCATGTTGAAAAGCGTTGTAGCTTCGCCGGTTCTTGCCTACCGCGCGCCGCTGATCCTCGAAGGTCACATTTCCGACGCGACGTACGGCGACGTGAATTTGCAGCAAAAAGACATGCTGCTCGCGCTCGACCTCGGCAGAAAAATGGGAGTTCCGGTTCCGCTTGGCGCGGCGGCAAACGAAATGCTCAACGCTTGCCGCGGTCTGGGCCTTGCTGAGCATGACTTCGTCACTGTTTATGAGGTCTATCGCCGCCTGGGAGGGATGTCGAAATGAAACCGTACCGCACCAATCTCGGCGACGTGCCGAAAGTCGGCGGACTGACCAAAGAAGACGGCTGGATCAACATGCAGGTGCAGTTTCTGATCGACCAGAAAACCGCCGGATCCGACAAACTCCTGATCGGCTGGACCGTGCTTCCGCCCGGCGCGCGCCACGACAAGCACCGCCATCCGAACTGCGATGAATTCTTCGTCGTGATCCAGGGCAGCGGCTTCATCTATACCGACACCGGCCGTGAACCCTCCTCGAGGGGCGACGTTATCTTCACCCCGCGCGGCCACTGGCACGGCTTCGACAATACCGGCACCGAAGACGTGGTCCTCGTCTGGGGTTGGAGCGGCGCAGGCTCTCTTGAAGCCGCCGGCTACGAAATTCCGCCAGAAGGCTACTGATCGCTGATCGAAGGACGGATTTTCAAAAATGCCATCCGCCTGGCCCATTGCGTGGGAAGACCCGCGAATCAAAAGCGGCATGCGCCAACAGCTTCGTTGGCGGCGCGAGATGTTGGCAGCAGGAAAGACGCCGCTCGGCTGGAAGTTGGCGTTCGGCGGCCCCGCGGCCCTTGAACGATTGCAAACCACGGCACCGCTCGTCGGGTTTCTTATGGCCGACGCGATCGTTCCGTCAGGCTCAACGGTTTCTCTCGCTGGCTGGAAAAAACCCGCCGCCGAGCCCGAACTCGCCGTCTATCTGGCAAAAGACCTGCCTCCAGGCGCCGGCCGCAAAGCCACGATGGAGGCAATCCGAGATCTTGGCGCGGCCATCGAACTCGCCGACGTCGATCACCCTTCCGACGATGTCGAAGGCACCCTGGCCCGGAATATCTACCAACGCCACGTAATTCTCGGCGGCTCGGATCCCGCGCACGCGGGCGGCAACCTGTCAGGCCTTAACGCGCGCGTGTTTCAGAACGCCTCGGAAATGGCCAACACCTCCGGCCTTGAAGCGTTGACGGGAGAATTGATCGCCAACGTCGGCCACGTGGCGGATTTGCTGGCTGTTTTTGGTGAGACTCTTCACGCCGGCCAGATCATCATCGCGGGTTCCATCACCCCGCCCATCTGGGTCGAACCGGGCGAAACCATCGGCTTTCATCTCGAACCGCTCGAACCAATCTTCGTAAATCTTGCGGCGGCGCCGTAACTTTTTGCGCCCGGTGGAATCAGACGTGGCGCCGGGAACTTGCGCAGCCCGGATTCGCCGGCGTATAGTGCGTCGGAATCTGAAAATTGATTTTAGGACGGGAATCGATGCCGAGAGTTGGACTCTATCCGATAGCAAAGCGCCTGCTCTTCACTGCCGTCGCGATTCTTTCAGCGGCCGCGTTCGTTTTCGCCGGACAGAGCAATCCGCCGAAGACCGGCTCCTGGTCCGGCGTCCTCGTAACCAGCGCCTGCAACGCCGACGAAGCCTTCAACGAATCTCCCGAGTGCTTCAAAACCGTTCCCGGCGCAAAGATCGCTCTCTACGACGACACCAACCGCCTCATGTACTCGCTCGAACCGCAGGATAAAGTCACCGGCCGTCTCGGCGACACCGTCACCATCCGCGGCGCTCTCGACGAGGACACGATCAACGTCGCTTCCACCGAACCGATGGCCATCGGCCTCGCCGTTGGCCAAAAGGCTCCCAATTTTTCCGCCCGCGATGAGTTCGGCCACATCCAGACGCTTGAAACTCTCAAAGGCCCGAAAGGCACGGTTCTTCTTTTCTTCCGTTCCGCGGACTGGTGACCCTTCTGCAAAGGGCAGCTGGTCCAGCTGCAAAGCGCGTTCCCGCGTTTTGAAAAGCAGGGCGTCAAGTTCGCGGCCATCAGCTACGACTCCGAGGAGATCCTGAAATTCTTCGCCGACCGCCACAAGATCGAATATCCGATGCTCGCCGACCCGGATTCGAAAATCATCAAAGCCTATGGCGTCTTCAATCACGAAGCCACCGGCATGCAGAAGGGTTTTGCGCGCCCCGGCTATTTCTTCATTGATTCGAACGGCGCCATCAAGGAAAAATTCTTCGAAGCGAAATACCGCGAACGCCTCACCGGCAACAGCATCATCGCGAAACTCTTCCCCGAATTGGGCCAGGAAGTCACGGACACGCTCGAAGCCCCGCATCTCGGGCTCGCGCTCCAGCAATCCGATCGCACCGGCGTTCCCGGCACGCGCATAACAATTTCCGCAGAAGTTCGGCTCCCCGCCGACGTTCACGTCTACGCCCCTGGCACCCAGGGCTACAAGCCCGTCAGACTGGTGATGGACGACGTCCCCGATCTGGAGTTGAACCCAGTCGTTTACCCCGCATCCAGAACTCTCTATCTCCCGGCGATCAAGGAAAAAGTGCCCGTCTATGAAGGCACCTTCCGCATCAGCCAGGACGTCAAAGTCAGCTCCAGCTCGCAATTCTGGAGCTCCCTCGGCAAAGACGGCAAAACCTTCACGCTTACTGGCAGGCTCGAATATCAGGCCTGCGACAAAACCATGTGCTACGTGCCAACGTCCGTCCCGGTCAAGTGGCAGCTCCAGGTCTTCCCGCTCGATCGCACCCGCGCCCCGGTGGACATTCGTCATAAATAAGCAATCGATGCTCGACTTCAGGTTGTCGAGACTATTTCAGGACGAAGCCATAATCTGAAAAATCGTTAACCCCGGATTCCGAACTTTGAATTAGTCTGGCTGAGCCATGACTCGTTATCATCGTTTTTGGTTTGCCTGCTTTTTGCTTCCGGTCGTTCTCTGCTTGCCTTCGAGCGCAGCGAGCCCGGCCGATCAGCCCCTTTTTACATCAAATCACGAAGTGCTTCGGCTGGATGTGCCCAGCGAGTTTCGATTCGTTGCGTTTGGGGATACACGATTTCACGATCCCGCCGACACAGAAGCCGCGAATGCGCTTGTCAGGCAAACGCTGGTGAAGGCCATTGACGAAGAGAATCCGGCCTTCGTATCGATCGGTGGCGACATTGTCTATTCCGGGGACAATCCGAAGGACTGGCAGGTTTGGGACGCGGAGACCGCCCTCTGGCAAGAGCACAAAGTTGTCATTTACCCCGCGCTCGGAAATCACGATCTCCACGGAGACCAAACGACTGCGCTTGGAAGCTATTTTGCACGTTTTCCGGCGATCAAGGGAAGCCGGTTCTACTCCGTGCGGATTGGAAACTCGCTGCTATTGGTCCTGGATAGCGCGCTCGATGAACTCACCGGTCCGCAGGGTGAATGGCTGCGCGGCCAAATCGAGCAACTCGCTCCAAATGTTGATTTCCTGTTCTTCGTATTCCACCACCCTCCCTACACCAGTTCGTCCGATGAGAAGGCTTACGGTGGCGGGCACTCGGCGCGAGATAAGGAATTGGCCCTTGCCGGGTTCCTCGAGGAAAAGCAGAAGCAAGCGCGGGCGCGTTTTGTGGTTTTTAACGGTCACGTGCACAATTACGAGCGGCATCAGCATGGCGGAGTAATCTATTTCGTGACGGGGGGCGGGGGAGCGCATGCTTATCCGATCACCCGAAAGGCCGACGACCCCTACAAGGATCCGGGAATCAACTACCACTACCTGCTGGTGGATGTGGACAAGAAGCACGTCCGGATTACGATGAAGAAACTGGAATTCAAGGATGGCAAACCGGTGTGGACCCAGCCGGACGAAACTGTGATCCCGGCGAACCTCGTGAAAGCTGCGGGTACACGGTAGCCCGGCAGCAAAATAGGTAGTGTCCTAATTTGAATCTGGCGTATCTGGCGTTTGGTTAGTCATGGTGGAAATAGAAGAGGTTCCCGTCCAGATCCTTTACAGTGAATTGCCGTAATCCCCAAGGCTTTTTTTCCAAAGGATCCACGATGTTCGCACCCGACGACTTCAGTTCCTGGTACGACGCATCGATATCTTCTGCGAACACCCAGTGAACCGCAGGTTCGAACGGCGGGTTCCTCTTCCGAAAGAATATCGTCATATTACCGCGCGACACGGCCCCAATTTCCTTGCCTGGGTAAAGCCATCCAATTTCAAATCCGAGTGCATCTCTGTAGTGCTGTTGTGCGCGTTCGACATCCGCGACCGGCAACTCCGGCACTGGCTGGCCAATTGAGCTCGTTTTCTCTTTTGCGCCCACAAGGCTCTCCTTTATCGAACAAACCCGCCCACGCGTCAAAATAGGACACTACCAGAAAGTACACCGCTGGGTTGTACGGTGAGGATTTGCCGTATGATACGGGCATGCGACTTCTCCTCGTCGAAGACGACTCGCGTATCGCCCGATTCGTAGCCAAAGGCCTGCGTGAAGAGTCCTACGCCGTCGACGCCGTCCAGAACGGCAACGACGCCGTCTACCAAACCGAAATCAACGATTACGATCTGATCGTCCTCGACGTCATGATTCCCGGCATGGACGGATTCGCCGTCTGCAAAGCCATCCGCGCCGGTGGCAAGCGCACTCCAATCCTCATGCTCACCGCGAAAGACGGCGTGGACGATCGCATCAAAGGCCTCGACTCCGGCGCCGACGATTACCTCACCAAGCCCTTCGAATTCCGCGAACTCCTCGCCCGCCTCCGCGCTCTGCTCCGCCGGCCCAACGAACTCCGTCCCCCGCGAATTACCGTCGGCGATCTCGAACTCGACACCGCGTCGCAAACCGCCAAACGCGGCTCCCGCTCCATCCCCCTCACCGCCAAGGAATACGCCCTTCTTGAATATTTCGCCCGCAACTCCGGCCGCGTAATCGGCCGCTCAGAAATCGCCGAACACGTCTGGGACGAAACCTTCGACCCCTTCTCGAACCTCATCGAAGTTTACGTAAACCGTCTCCGCCGGAAACTTGGCGAGGAAGCCGGCAAGCCTATCCTCCAAACCCGCCGCGGCAGCGGCTACGTCCTTTGCGACAACGAAGCCCCCGGCAAAAAGCACTCCGCCCAAAACCCGAGCGGCACGAAAAAATCCCATGCTTGAGTCCGTCCGCTCCCGCATCACCCTTTGGTACAGCGGCCTCCTCGGCCTTTTCCTGATCTTGCTCGCCGGCCTCACCTACTTTCTCTACTGGCACAACAGCCTGCTCAGCACCGACAGCAATCTCCTCGAACTGAGCGACACCTATGTCACCACGTTCAACGCCGAGCTGAAGGACGCATCGGGAGAAGACCCAAGAAAAGAGGCCGCGCGCGTAGCCATGATCGAGCATCGCTTTCGCGACGTCATCTTCGCCATCGTTGACGACCACGGCCAGGTGATTCTGAGCTCCCTCGATTTGCCCGCGCTCCGTGGTGGACTCGAGCTCTTCACCCCCGAGATTTTTGCCTCCAGAGAGTTCCAGGCCCTGGCGCGCGCTCCGGCCGCCGCCGGCGCGCGCACATTTCAAAATGTTCCCGGCGGCAAAAACGGCTTCCGCGGGTATTCGCGCCTGCTGGAGCCCGAGGACCGCACCGTCTCCCTCGTAATCTTGCAATCTCTCCACCCGCAAAAAGAAATCATGGAGGATATCCGCCACACCTTTTATTGGATTATCCCGATCGCCTTGCTCCTCGCCAGCGCCGGCGGCTATTTCCTCGCCAGAAAAAGTCTCGCGCCGGTAACCGATATGGCTGCGCAAGCCCGCGGCATGGGCGCCGCCCGCCTCAGCGAACGCCTCGAGGTTTCCAATCCCCGCGACGAACTGGGCACCCTCGCTCTCTCCTTCAACGAACTCCTCGACCGTCTCGAAAAATCTTTCGAACAGCAACGCCGTTTCGTCGCCGACGCCTCCCACGAACTCCGCACCCCGGTGGCAATCCTGCAGGGCGAAACCGAAGTTGCTTTGTCCCGCCCAGACCGCCCGCCCGAGGAATACCGCGAGACCCTCGCAATTCTGCGCGACGAATCCCATCGTCTCGCGCACATCATCGAAGACCTCTTCACACTGACCCGAGCCGATGCCGGCCAGTATCCGCTGAAACTCCGCGATCTCTACCTCGATGAACTCGCCACCGATGTTCTCCGCCGCACACGTTCTCTCGCCATCGCCAAAGGCGTCACGCTCACCTCCTCCATCCAGCCGGAGCTTCCTCTCTACGCCGACGAAGACCTCCTCCGCCGCATGTTGCTGAACCTCCTTGACAACGCCATCAAATACACGCCAGCCGGCGGCATGGTCAACGTGGACTGCCGTCTCGACAGAGATTCCTACATTCTCCGCGTCTCCAACACCGGTCCGGGAATTCCCCCCGAACTCCAGTCGCGCATCTTCGAGCGGTTTTTCCGCGCCGACAAGGCGCGCTCGCGCTCGGAAGGCGATACCGGCGGCGCCGGCCTCGGTCTCTCGATCGCCCGCTGGATCGTCGAAGCTCACCACGGCCGCCTCGAACTCACGCAATCCGATGCCTCCGGCACCACCTTCACAGCCTTTCTCCCCGTCCCGGGTCAGAGCGCCATTTCCGTCGAGCCCAGGTAGCGTCCACCTTCAGGTGGACCAGCCAACCTTTTCCAGGGGAGGGGCTCTCTTGCCTTTCTAGCCGCCGCCCGCCGCGGCGGGCGGTGTGCGCCGCCGGGGTTTACCTCTTTTTCGCTGCGAGAAATCCCGGTTAATCCTGCGTTTATCTCAATCTCGATAGCTTAACGAGAGACAGAGCGGCCAACTTCGTCCCCCGGACATAGGCTATTGGCAAGAGCCGCTCGAGGCAGCGATGAAAATAACCTTGATGCGATCGATAGCAGCTGGAATCCTGGCGGTCGGATTGTGCGCCGCCGCAGCAGCCCAGGCGCCAACCCCTCTAAAATCGAAGATTCCCGCCGCGCTCAAGAAAGACGCCAGGATTTCCGTGGACGAGGCCCGCGCCTCCGCGCTCAAAAAAGTGCCAGGCCAGATCCAGGAAGAAGAGCTAGAGAAAGAAAACGGCAAGCTGGTTTATTCTTTCGATATCCGCGCCACCGGGCAGAAAGACATAACCGAAGTGCAGGTGAGCGCGACGGACGGCTCGATCGTGAGCGTCGAGAAAGAGAACGCCGCCAGCGAAGCCAGGGAAAAGAAGCAGGATTCCGGCAAGCCGTAGCGGCAGGCTGGGCGCCACAAGGTCATGCAAACGACAGAACAGTTCGCTCAGGGAACTAAATTCGACCGGAAACATCATTTCGGTTTAATCGGGCTGTTGTGGACTGCCGGACTTCTATCCGGCGGAGTCTGCCGAGGCCAGCAACCCGAAGCGCCAGCGCCACAGCCCGACCGAGTGGCCAGGCAGAAACAAGCGGCTTCACCCGGCGCCCCAGCTCCCGGATCCCCCGTCCGTCTCACCTTGGAGCAAGCGCTGGCACTCGCCCGTAAAAACGAGCCGACCTACCAATCGGTCGTGACCGCCGCCGGAGTCGCCCGTGAAACTCGCGCCCAGGCCCGCGACGCTCTGCTCCCCAGCGTCAATTTCACCACCTCGGATCTTTATACCCAGAGTAACGGGAAGGGTGGCGTCAGATTCATCGCCAACAACACGCCCCATGAGTACACGAGTCAGGGAAATGTTCACCAGCAGTTGGACCTGGCGTCCTGGGAGACCTATCGCAGCCAGGCGGCGCTGGCAGCAGCAGCGAAAGCCAAAGCCGAAGTTGCTGCCCGCGGCCTGGTCGTAACCGTCGTTCAGAACTACTTCGCCGCCGCGGCCGCCGAGAAAAAACTCGAGTCCGCCAGCCGCACCGCCGATGCCGGCGAAAAATTCCTCGAGCTCACCCAGGCCCTCGAAAAGGGCGGGGAAGTCGCCCATTCCGACGTCATCAAGGCGGACCTGCAGGCCCAGGAACGCCGCCGCCAACTCCAGGAAGCAAAACTCGGATTGTTGAATGCCCGCCTGGACCTGGCCGTTCTCCTCTTCCCCGATTTCAACGACCATTTCGAAATCGGCGACGACCTGCACGGAAATGTGGCCTTGCCACCGCAACCGGAATTTGAGTCGCAAGCCGCCCAGGGAAACCCGGAGATCCGAGCCGCCCTCGCCAGTAGCGAAGCCGCCGCCCACGATGTCAGCGCCGCCCGCGCGGGTTATCTCCCTGTAATCAGCCTCGATTATTTTTACGGGATTGACGCGCCACAATACGCGGTGAACAGCTCCATCGCTGGAAATAAGGTCTCCAATCTCGGTTCTTCCGCCGTCGCCTCCCTGAATCTTCCCATCTGGAATTGGGGCGCCACGCAAAGCCGCGTCCGGGCCGCCGAGCTGGAACGCGATCAGGCCAAGCGCGAACTTTCCTTCGCCCAGCGCAAGTTGCTCGCCGAAATGCGTTCCCTCTATTCCGAAGCCGAAACTGCCCTCAACGAACTCGCCGGCCTGCAGCGCTCCGCCGAACTTTCCGAAGAAAGCTTGCGCCTCACCACCATGCGTTACCAGGGCGGTGAAGCCACGGTTCTCGAAGTCGTTGACGCGCAGACCACCTTCGCACAAGCCAGCGCCGCCTATCAGGACGGAGCCGTCCGCTATCGCGTCGCGCTCGCAAATCTTCAAACACTGACAGGGGTGCTGACAACACCATGAAATACGGTGAACGCAAAATGAGCGCAATAAATCGAAATCCTCACTCCCGGAGCGTCTTGCTTCTCGCTGGCGCAATCCTCCTCCACGGATGCACCTCCGCAGAGAAGGAACCCACGCCGCTTGTCGCCGTCCAGGTCACGCCCGCGAAACGCGGCCCCATCGAGCTTGAAGTATCCTCTGACGCCGTCGTCTATCCGCTCCAACAGGCGATCCTCACGCCCAAAATCACTTCCACGATCGCCAAGTTTTATGTCCAGCGGGGCACGAAGGTGAAGCAAGGCCAGTTGCTCGCGTTGCTTGAAAACCAGGATCTCGCCGGCGCCGCGGAACAAAGCAAGGGCGAATTCGAACAAGCGGAAGCCAGCTTCACCACCACCACCGGCGCCAGCCTCCCGCAGCAGATTCAGAAAGCCGAACTCGACGCCGCCGCCGCAAAATTGGCTTTCGACGCGCAGCAAAAAGTCTACGATGCGCGAAAGCAATTGTACGAACAGGGCGCCCTTCCCCGCCGCGATTTCGACCTCGCGGACGTCTCGCTCGCCCAGGCCCGCAGCGCCAACGAGCAGGCGCAAAAGCAGCTCGCCGACCTCCAGCGCATCGGCAAGCAGCAGGCGCTGAAATCCGCGGGCGGCCAGCTCTCCGCCGCGCAGGGAAAATACCTGAACGCCAAGGCGCAACTGAGCTACTCGGAAATTCGCAGCCCGATTGATGGCGTCGTCACCGACCGCCCGCAATACCAGGGCGAGCTGGCCACCGCGAACCAGCCCCTTCTGACGGTCATGAACACGTCAAAGCTGATCGCCAAGGCCCACATTTCGCAGACCGAAGCCGTGCTCCTCAAGGTCGGCAACAAAGCCGAAATCGAATTGCCGGGCCTCGACGAACCCATCAAAGCAAAAGTTACTCTGGTCAGCCCCGCCCTCGATCCCGGCAGCACCACCATCGAAATCTGGGTGGAAGCCACGAAGCCCAATCCCGCCCTGAAGCCCGGCATGAATGCGCGCGTCAACGTGATCGCGAAGGACGAGGAAGACGCCCTGGTCGTCCCCGTCTCCGCCGTCTACAAATCCGAAGAAGCCGGGGACTACGTCATGCTCGCCGGTTCCGACAAAAAAGCCCATCTCACCAAGGTCAAAGTCGGGATCCGGACCAAGGAACTCGCGCAGATCGAATCCGGCGTCAGGGAAAACGACTCCGTAATCACCGTCGGAGGCTACGCGTTGCCCGATGGCACCCAAATCCAGATCGAAGCCACGCCTGCTCCCGAACCCGAAAAAGGCGCCGGCGCAGCGGACGAAAAGGGCGCCAAGGACAAGGACGACGATGAAAAATCCGGCGATGCTGGAAAGCCCGCGAAGGGCAAGGAGTAGCGGCAGATGGCCCTCGGCTCGGGAGATTCACAAACAAATCCAAACCCTCGGCCCCGCGAAGCGGCGGAACTTCCCTGGTTCAAGAAATTTTCCAGCCCCATCCTGTTCCTGCTCGTCAGCCTCGCGCTCGTTGGAATCTTCCTGGCCCTCAAAATTCCCGTGGCGGTTTTTCCCAGCACCGATTTTCCCCGCATCGTCATCGGCGTTGACAACGGTGTCATGCCGATTGACCAGATGCTCGTCACGGTCACCAAGCCGATCGAGGAAGCAGTCAACAGCGTCCCCGGCCTGAGCAAGGTCCAATCCATCACCAGCCGCGGCTCCGCCGAAGTGGACCTCTTTTTTGACTGGAAGTCGGACATGGTTCTCACTCTCCAGCGTGTGGACGCGGTCGTCGCTCGCCTGCAGCCGGAACTCCCAACCGGCGCAAAAATCGAAACCCACCGCCTCACCTTCGCCACATTTCCCATTCTCGGCTACAGCCTCACCTCCGACACCATCCCTCAGAGCAAACTCTGGGAAATCGCCACCTACGACCTGAAGCCGCGCATCAACCGCCTTGACGGCGTCGCCTTCGTTCTCGTACAGGGGGGCCGAGTGCCCGAATTCCAGGTCACGCCCGATCCCGCGCGCCTGCACGCCGCCGGAATAACGGTCACCGACATCCTCGACGCCATTCGAAAAACAAACCTCATCGATTCCCCCGGCTTGCTCGAACACGAGCACCAGTTGGTGCTTGGCCTCGTCAGCGGACAAGTCCGCACACCGGAAGAAATCGCGCAGATCGTCGTAAAGACTTCCGCCGGCGGGATCCCCGTCCGCATCGGCGACATCGCCAAGGTTGGCTCATCGGAAGCGCCCGTCTATACCATCGTCACCGCCAACGGCAAACCCGCCGTGCTCCTCAGCGTCAACCGCCAGCCAGACAGCAATACTCTGGACGTGGCGACGCTGGTCCACGCCAAGATCGCCGAACTCCAGCCAACCTTGCCCCCAGGCGTCCATCTGGAGGTTTTCTACGATCAATCCACCATCGTCCAGGAATCCATTTCGAGCGTCCGCGACGCTGTTCTGCTCGGCATCATTCTCTCCGCCGCAATTCTCGTCCTCTTCTTGCAGGACTGGGGATCGTCGTTCGTCGCCGCGCTGGTCATCCCCGTAACACTCGCGCTAACGCTCATCGTCCTGTGGATGACCGGCCAGAGCTTCAACCTGATGACCTTGGGCGGACTCGCCGCCGCCGTCGGCCTCGTCATTGACGACGCCATCGTGGTGCTGGAAAACATCGTCCTCCACCGCGATGCGGGCGAGTCGCGTTTCCAGGCCATCCAGAGCGCGCTCGGCGAAATCACTATTCCGCTTGTGGGCTCGACGATTACGCCCATCGTTGTCTTCCTGCCTCTGGTCTCCGTCACCGGCGTCACCGGAAGTTTCTTCCGCGCCCTGGCCATCACCATGACCGTCTCATTGCTCAGCTCGCTTTTGCTCGCCCTGACGTGGACACCCACGCTGAGTCAATACTTTGTCCGCCGCAAAGATACCCTTCCCGCTTCTGGCGCTCCACAGGGCGAACACGATGCGGCGGCTTTGCTCGCCGCCGAAGAGGCCCACCTCTCAGGCTTTTTCGGCCGCATCGTGGATTTCTACAGTCGCGCGATGCAGAGCATCCTCGGAAAACCGGTGGTCCTGCTGGTTTCCTCCGTCGTCATCGTCGTCCTCTCCTGCCTCTGCTACAAGTTCCTCGGCTCCGACCTGCTGCCCGAAATGGATGAAGGCGGCTTCATCCTCGACTATTACACGCCCCCCGGCAGCTCGCTCGCCGAATCCAACCGCATCCTGCTGCACATGGAAGAAATCGTTCGCTCCCAGCCCGAGGTCGAAAACACCTCGCGCCGCACCGGTATGCAGCTCGGCCTCGCCGCCGTCACCGAAGCCAACCGCGGTGATTTCACCGTCAAGCTCAAGCGCGACCGCAAGCGCGGCATTGACGAGATCATCTCCGACATCCGCGCCGAAATCAAAAAGACCGAGCCCGCCGCCGACGTGGAGTTCGTCCAGGTCCTCCAGGACATGATCGGCGACCTGACCAGCCAGCCGGAACCGGTGGTCATCAAGCTGTTCTCGCCGGATGGCAAGTTGCTGAACACAACGGCGCCAAAAGTTGCCGAAGCCATCCAGAAAATTCCCCATGTCGTGGACGTTCTTGACGGGATCGAAAACTCCATCAGCGGCCCGGCCGTAACCTATCAGGTTAATCCGGTCATCGCCGCGCGCTCCGGCTTCGCCCTGGACGAAGTGGCCATCGACGCCGCCGCGGTTCTCGAAGGCGAACCCGCCGCGACTCCCGTTGTTCTGAATGATCGCCTCTATACCATCCGCGTGCGATTCCCCGAACAAAGCCGCGCCTCTCTCGACCGCATGGGCAATACGCTGCTGACCAGCGCCACCGGCAAAACGGCCACCCTCGGCAGCCTCGCGACCATCACCACCGATCCCGGCCAGACCGAAATCCGCCGTGAAAACCTCCAGCGCCTTGTCGAAGTAACCGCTCGATTTGAAGGCGTGGACCTGGGCACCGGCATGGCGGCAATCCAAAAGACCGTCGCCAGTATGCACTTGCCGTCCTCAATCCGCGTCGAATACGGCGGCCTCTACGAAGAGCAGCAGAAATCCTTCCACGATCTCCTGATGGTTTTCCTGCTCGCGTTGGTGCTTGTCTTTGTCGTGCTCCTGTTCGAATTCCGCACCTTCTCCGCTCCCCTCGCCATCCTGGCCTCCACGGTATTGTCGACGTTCGGCGGCTTTCTCGCGCTCCTTCTGACCGCCACCACTTTTAACGTCGCTTCCTTTATGGGCATGATCATGGTCATCGGCATCGTCGCGAAAAACGGCATCTTGCTGCTCGACGCCGACCAGCGCTTCCGCCAGCTCGGCTTCACCCCCGAACAAGCCATGATCCAGGCCGGCCGTCGCCGCCTCCGCCCCATCGCCATGACCGCTCTGGCCACCATCGCCGGCATGCTCCCTCTGGCCCTGGCCATCGGCGCCGGTTCCCAAATGCTGCAACCCCTCGCCATCGCCGTAATCGGCGGCCTCCTCAGCTCCATCGTTCTTTCCCTGGTCTTCACCCCAACAATTCACTATTACCTTGATCGCCTCCGCTTCGGCCGCGCCCAGCGAACTGTGGAAGCCTGAGGAAAGTTCACCTCAGCCGTAACCCTGCTTTTACACTGCATTCATACAAAATCTCCTACCATCGGGATTCCCTGAATCCACCATGCACATTCTAATCGTCGAAGACGAGCAGGAGATGGCCGGGTTGTTGACCCGGGGACTCGAGGAAGAGTCCTGTCAGGTAAGCGTAGCCCGCGATGGCCGCGCCGCGCTCGAACTTTCCGCCCTCGAAGCGTTTGACGTAATTCTGCTGGACGTTATGCTGCCACGGATGGACGGACTTGAGGTGGCGAAGCGATTGCGTGGCCGCGATGAGGAAACTCCTGTCCTGATGCTGACCGCGCGTGATGCTCTGGGCGACATTGTCAAAGGGCTGGATGCCGGCGCCGACGATTACCTCACCAAGCCATTTTCCTTTGTCGAACTCCTCGCGCGGATGCGCGCCCTCGTCCGGCGCCAGCAGTTTCGCCGGAAAAATGTGCTGGAAGTATCTGACCTCGTGCTCGATCTCACCTCGCACCGCAGTTTTCGCGCCGGCGAGGAGATCTATCTGTCGGTGACCGAATTCCGCCTGGTGGAACTTCTCGCGCGCAATGCCGGTCGCATCGTCGCGCGCCACGAAATCCTCGCTAACGTCTGGGGCCCGGGCCGCGAGGTCAGCGAAAACACCCTGGACGCTTTTGTCCGGTTGCTGCGCAAGAAAGTGGATCATGGCGCGGAACCGAGGCTGATCCGGACTCATCGCGGTTTCGGCTACTCCCTGGGGCCCCTCACCCGAGTATGAGCCTGACCATTCGCGCCCGGCTCACCGCTCTCTACTTCCTGGTGCTCGCGGCTTCGTTCACCGGATTTTTCTGGATTTGCGATTACGGGTTTCAAAGAAGCATCGCCACGGCGGTGAACGATGCCTCAGAGCGTAATTTGGACACGGTAAGCCGCGTCCTTGAACGCCATATCTCGGAGCGCACCCCGGAACTTGCCAAGGAACTCGCGCGCGTCTCCGATTTATGGGAAAGCGGCGCGATTTTTGAGGTCGCCGGGCCGGACGGCCGCTGGATCTATCGCGCCCCGCTCTTTCTGTCCGCGCTTCCTCCCTTGCAACCGCTAAACGGCAAAGGAACCTCGTTTCAAACCACCAACCTCGAGGCGCTGCAATATCGTGTCGCGCGCCGCCAGATCGTCCTGGACGGAAATGTTTATCTGGTCGATGCGGCCGTTCCGACCGAACCCTTTGACCAGGCGCTGGATGATTTTCGCAGGACGGAGACGCGCTTTCTGCCCCTGCTGGTCATACTGGCTTCGCTCTTGGGTTACTGGTTGAGCGGCCGCGCGCTGACTCCCGTCAACCGCATCATCGAAGGCGCCCGGCGCGTCGGAGTTCGCAATCTCTCCCGGCGCCTCGAGGTTCCCCGCGCGAAAGATGAATTGCGCCGCCTCACGGAACAGGTGAACGCCATGCTCGGCCGCATCGAAACATCCGTGAAGCGCATCACCCAGTTTACGGCCGATGCCTCCCACGACCTGCGAACCCCCCTCGCCCTCATCCGCACCAACGCCGAGTTGGCCCTGCGCCGCCCCCGCAGCGAGAGTGAATACCGCGAAGCTCTCGGCCGCATTCTGGCGACCTCGGAGGAAACCAGCGAACTGATCGAACATCTCTTGATGCTGGCCCGCGCCGACGCGAATGTGTCCCAACTGAAGCTGGAGCCAACCAGTTTGTACCCTGTCCTCCAGCGAGTCGGGCAAAAAGCCAGCGTGCTGGCTTCGGGCAAAGGCCTCACCTTCCTGGACTCCGTCATTCCCAGCACTCATACCCTTTACGCCAACCTGGCAGCCCTCGAGCGGTTGTTCATGACCGTGATTGATAACGCCATCAAGTACACGCCCGCCGGGGGCCACGTCCGCATGAGTCTCCGCCTTCAAGATGCGCTGGCCACGATCGAAGTGGCCGACACGGGAATCGGCATAACCGAAAAGGACCTGCCGCATGTTTTTGAAAGATTTTACCGCGCCGATCAGGTCCGTTCCCGCGAGGCCCGCGGCTCCGGCCTCGGACTCTCTATCGCCAAGTGGATTGCAGAATCCCACAACGGTTCGGTCGAACTCCGCAGCCGTCCGGGCCAGGGAACCACGGCGAGCATCCGGCTCCCTCTCGCGAGCGAGGCCGGCAGCCATCCTGGCCATATAGCCGAACTTCGGGAACTCCCCCTCAATACGGCCTAGCCCACCCGAATCTGAAAGCTCTTTCACCCGCTGTTTAACCAGCCATTACCGTCTGTTCATCTCTCGTTGTTCCAAAAAGTCGTTTACTGGAGCCCGGGGTTGTGGTGTATCGGGCGAGCGTCGCTCTCTGGTTGTGCCACTGTTCGACCGCCTGGTTGAAAAAAATCGAGTCTTGCCAATCGGCTTCCGTGAGCGATGTGTCCCAAAGGAGATTTGCATATGTCCAAGAATGTGAATCTAAAGTTTCCGGCTGCGTTCCTCTTGCAACTGGTGCTGGCGCTGGGGATTTTTGCCCAGGTGGATCGGGCGAGCTTGGAAGGCACGGTGACTGACCCGAGCGGCGCTGCGGTCGCCGGAGCCACGGTCAAGATTTCCGCGGTCGAAACCGGTCTGACCCAGGAACGCACCACAAACGCGAATGGCTATTACCGGTTTCCAGGCATTGCCATCGGCGACTACACGGTTTTCGCCACTTACAAGGGATTCAAGACCAAGGTAATCGAAGATGTGCGGGTACAGGTGGGACAGACTCGCACGCTCGACGTCGCCCTGGAGATCGGTGATGCAGGTGAAAAGGTCGTGGTCGAGGTGCAGCTGACGCCCGGGGAGCGGAGTTCCGCGGAAAGCAGCGCGGTCATCGGCACCGACCAGATCGAAAATCTCCCGTTGAACGGCCGAAACTGGGCCAACCTGACCCGGCTCGCTCCGTGGGCCCAGGACGACGGCGGCGGCGACCAGCGAACAATTCGTTTTGCCGGCCGGGGACGGGACGACAACAACTTCTCCTTCGACGGCGTGGACGCCACGGGCATTCAGGAACAAGCCCAAAAAGCCGAAGTGCGTCTGCAAGTTTCGCCCGACGCCATCGCGGAATACCGCGTAAGCTCCGCCCTCTATGACGCCGAATATGGCTCGCAAGCCGGCGGCCAGATTGACATCGTCACCAAATCCGGGACCAACGATTACCACGGCTCGGTCTATGGTTATTTCCGCAACTCCGTCTTCGATGCCCGCAATTTCAATGATCCTCTTACCGGCGTCCCGCCCTTCCGAATGGGGCAGTATGGCATGACCCTCGGCGGCCCCATCGTCAAGAGGAAAGCGTTCCTGTTCTTGAACTACGAAGGCCTTCGCCAGTATCAGGAAGTCACGGAAGTCGCGGCAGTCCCGGACCTCGCCGTCCAGCAGGCGGCGCTGCTCAATAATCCTCAATCGGCGAATCTATGCCCGATTTTAGAGTCCTATCCCTGGCGGCAATCCTCCGTTCCGGCGCTCCAGGCCTCGGGCTGCGCCCCGCACTTTGTTTATCCCGACGCGGCCTTCACTCCGGGCGTATGCAATCCCGGCCCCTGCGACCTCACCAACACGTTCGACAATTTCGCCCACGGGGGCAAGAGCGTCATTCACGAAGACACCTGGCTGGCGCGTTTTGATTACAAATTCTCCGAGTCCACAACTCTTTATGCGCGTGCCCAGCGCGACGTCGCCTTCGCCCGGTCTCCCAACGGAAATCTGTTTGATCAGAACGACACCAACAACCACCCGGCAAACTACCTGATGGCCCTCGAACACCTGTTCGGCGCCAACCTGCTCAACGAGTTCAAGGTCGGTGTAAATCGCGCTCCGTTCCACAACCCGGTGCTCCCGGGATTCATTGACATCAGCCTCACCACAACAAATTTCGAGCCGCTCAACAACAGTCAGGCCGACAATGAAGTTGGAACGACCTATTCCTACCACGACAATCTGACCTGGACCAAGGGCCGCCACACGGTAAAAACGGGCATCGAAGTCCGGCGCATCCAGCTGAACCAGGGTAAAACCGCGTCCCTGGCGATCAAGCTGCAAGGAGGAGCGGGTGACAACACCTCCCTCATCAACAATCAGGTGAACTTTATCGATTACACCACTTCCTGGGACGGCCACGCTTTGCGCCGCACCTTTGTCATGCCCTACATTCAGGACGAATGGAAGGTTACCCCGCACCTGACCGTGAACGCCGGGCTGCGCTGGAATTACTACGCTCCCATCACCGAAGCCCACAACCGGGTGAAAATCTTCGACCTTACTGCCTGCCATGGATTCTGCTCCCCCACCTCGCCGCTCGAGTACCCCAACTACAGGAACTTTGATCCGCGCTTCAGCGTGGCCTGGGCCCCGGACCGGTTGAAGGGCAAAACCGTCGTTCGCACCGGCTTCGGGATCTACCACGGAGCCGCGCAGAACGATGACCGCAACGCGGCACTGGAAAGCGACCGCACGGAGAACCAGTTCGTAGTCGGGCAGGCCGGCCTCACCCAGAACGATGTATTCTTCCAGCCCTCCTACTTGGAGAATCCTCCCGACTTTAATATCCCTGCCGGCACTGCGCAACCCCAGCTGATCGCGCGGGCTTTGATTCGCCATCATCCCGACCTCTACGTCGAAACCTGGGGCCTTTCCATCCAGCAGGCCTTGCCAGAAAACTTCTTGTTCACCGTCTCCTATTTGGGCTCTCATGGCGTCCACATCTTCACGCGCAACTACCAGAACTTGTGCGACCCCGCCGAGCTCCATCCCGGCAACGGCACCATCGGACCCTGCGTTCGTCCCCTGGACAATTTCCCCGATCCCTCCACCGGCCAGACGTTTGGGACCATCGACTTTAAGACCAATGCGGGGACCAGCACCTATAACGGCCTCCTGCTGGCACTTGATCGCCAGATCACCAGGGGCTGGTCGTTCAACACCAAGTACACTTTCTCCCATTCCATCAACGTCGGCACTATCGGCGGCGGCGAAGCGATCGCTCCCCAGAATGCTGCCTGCCTGGCCTGCGAGAAGGGCCCAAGCATCTACGACGTGCGCCACAACATTATCCTCGCGAGCGTCTACCAGTTGCCCTTCGGAAAAGGCAAGCAGTACCTCACCGATGGTTTTACCAGCCGCATCCTGGGAAATTGGACGACCAGTGTCCTCTGGAACTGGCACACCGGCCATCCACTCAACGTGTTTATGAATGTCAGCGACCCCAATTTGCTTCCCGATGGCAATGATGGGACCGCCGGCTCGCAGCGGCCGGATCTGGTTCCAGGCGTCTCTATAACTCCCAGTGGTCAAAATTCCAATAATTGGGTAAATCCTGCCGCATTTCAGCCACCGCCCTATGACCCGGCCACCGGGGCGCTGCTCCGCTACGGCAACGCAGGCAACGGAATCGTTCGCTCTCCCAATATCTGGCAGGTGGATTTGAGCGTGGAAAAGGGCTTCGTCATCACGGAGCGCTTGACCGGCCAGTTTGGCGCTCAATTCTTCAACGTCTTTAATCACACCCAGCTCGCTGACCCCAATAACCTGGTCCTCGACTACGGTTGCACCGGGACTTCGCCAAACCTGGTTTGCAATCTCACGCCTGAGGCCAACTTCGGCGTCATCAATACGTTTGTGAACAAGAACTTCAACAGCGACAAGTTCTTCGCGGACAACACCGGCAGTGGTTTGCCACGGCAAATCCAGCTCTACGTCCGCTTCCAGTTTTAACCACCCCCAATGGCCGGTGCGGCTGGCGAGAAGACCTGCCACACCGGCTTTTTCTCCACCCGGGAAGCTCCGGGAATATTCAGTGACGATTTAACCTGCGTTTATCCGCCAACACGTAAAAAGTTGCTCAAGGAGAGAACGATGAAACGACTGGTCATGCTGTTCCTGGCAGGTGCAACGCTGTGCGGCGGGCTCGCAACCGCTGCCACCAAGTATGAGCTATTGAAAAAAGTTGCAGTCCCCGGCGCCGGCGGCTGGGATTACGTGATTGTTGACGAGTCCGGCCGCCGCGTCTATATCGCCCACGCCACACAGGTAGATGTGCTGGACGCGGACACCCTGGGCCTTGTAGGCACCATCCCAAACACCCCGGGCGCCCATGGCGTGGCCATCGCCTCTGAATTCGGCCGCGGCTACATCACCGCCGGCAAAGCGGATTCCGTCATCCCCTTCGATCTGAAAACCCTGAAATCCTTCCCCGAAATCAAAGTAGGCAAAAAACCCGACGCCATCGTCTATGAACCCCTCACCAAACGCCTTTACGTCATGAATGGCGAAAGCGACAGCATCAGCGTCCTCAACGCCGCCGATGGCTCCCTCGCCGGAACAATCGACCTCGGTGGCGGCCCTGAATACGGCGCCTCCGACGGCAAGGGCAATTTCTACGTCAACCTCGAAGAAAAAAACGAAACCCTTCACATTGACGTCAAGACGCTCAAAGTGACAGAGCGCTGGCCACTCGCCCCTTGTGGCACTCCGACCGCCCTGGCAATGGATGTCGATGCCCGCCGCCTCTTCGTCGGCTGCCGCAGCAAGCATTTGGGCGTCGTCAACCCAGACACCGGCAAGGTCGTGTTCACCGCCCCCATCGGCGAGCGTGTGGATGCCGACGCCTTTGATCGAACCACCAAGCTCGTCTATCTCTCCACCGGCGACGGCAAAGTCTTCATCTTCCATCAGGATTCCCCCGACCAGTACTCCCTCGCCCAGGAACTCGTTACCGTGAAGGGTTCGAAAACCGCCGGCTACGATCAGAAAACAAAACGCCTCTACGTCCCCAGCGCCGAAAACGGCGCCATGCAGGTCCTCGTCTACGAGCAGCACTAGCCCAGGTTTCCGCCCACAAGCACGAACACCCCCTAGCGGCCACCTTCCGGTGGCCGCTATTACTTCCACTCTTCCACTTTTTAACTCCTGAACTGCTAAACTCCTCCCTATTTCCCTCCATCGGAATCCCCCTTAGAAACAATTTCTCCCCCGGCCCGCTCTGTGGCACTATCACCACATTCAGATTCAGGCGACTTACCGGAGAACTGAGAATCCCTACAATGGAAAATTCCACCGCACAACCCTTGTCCGATCTGAGTGCAGCGCAAAAAACTCAGACCGGAGCATTGATCACCCTGACCTCCCTCTTTTTCATGTGGGGGTTTGTCACCGTGCTGAATGACATCGTCTCCCCCCACCTGCAGTCCATTTTAGACCTGAGTTACAAGCAGGCGAGCCTCGTACAGGTGGCCTTCTTTTTTGCGTACTTCCTTTTTGCCATCCCGGCGGCAAAATTGATCGACGCCACCAGTTACAAAACCTCGATCGTAGTCGGGCTCCTTACCATGGGAGTGGGCGCGTTCTTGTTCATCCCGGCAGCGAGCGCAGCCTCCTACAATCTATTCCTTGGCGCGCTGGTGGTGCTGGCAGCGGGCATCACTGTCCTCCAGGTCGCCGCCAATCCGTATATAGCCGTTCTCGGTCCGTCCAAAACCGCTTCCAGTCGCTTGAACCTCACGCAGGCCTTCAATTCTTTGGGCACCACGATCGGCCCCTGGATCGGCGGCATTTTCATTCTCACGGCCACCGCAAAGAGCAGCGCTGAGCTCAAGCTGCTATCCGCGCCAGCCCTCCAGGCTTACAAGGTAGAGCAAGCCTCCTCCGTCAAGACGCCTTACCTCTTCATCGGCCTGCTGCTCGTCGCGCTTGCAGTAGTCATCTATTTCCTTCGCTTGCCCTCGATCCCGGAAGCGCAAAGGAAAGGCCACACCCCCGCCGTCAGCTTGTGGAAGTATCGCCACCTCACCCTTGGAGTTGTGGGGATTTTCCTCTACGTCGGCGCGGAAGTCGCCATCGGGACTTTCTTGATCAAATATTTTCAGTTGCATGAGATTGGGAATCTTCCGGAAGCGCAGGGCGCCCGGCTTGTCTCCTATTACTGGGGAGGCGCGATGATCGGGCGATTCATCGGCTCCGCGATCCTGCAAAAAGTGAAGACCGGAACCGTGCTGGGCGTCGCCGCGTTTTCTGCGAGCGCCCTCGTACTCACCTCGATGCTCACCACCGGCCACCTCGCCATGGCCAGCATCATCCTGGTGGGCTTCGTCAACTCCATCATGTTCCCCAGCATCTTCACCCTCGGCATTGCCGATCTCGGCCCGCTTACCGGCGACGGCTCCGGCCTCCTCATCATGGCCATCGTGGGAGGCGCGATCATCCCGTTCCTGTTCGGCGCTCTGGCGGACATGCCCGCCGTCGGGCTGCACCACGCCTTCATCCTGCCCATCTTCTGCTACCTCTATATTGCCTACTACGGCCTAAGCGGCTCCCGCCCCCGCCAGACTCAATGAATCTGCTGGCCGATCAGTAATTCCTGACGCGCATCTCTCGCAAACCAGCATCTTTGGCCACGAAACCAGAATTGGAAAATCCGGCAAGGATGCCCGAAGGACCTCAACTTGGACGCATTCAAGGCTCAAGCGGGCTGGGGGAGATCCAGCCCTTCCGCACACAAAAAAAAGGGCAGGACGCTAGTCCTGCCCCGAACCGTTTTTCAAAATATTGCGCGTCTTACTTCGCCATCTCCAGGCCGCTCAGCTTCAGGTTGTCCCCGTCCACGCTTCCCTTCACGGTGACGTGATGCCCGGCGTGGGCCGCAACCTTGTCCTGCGCGTCAATGGCGTAGACCTTGTGGTCCGCATCGTTGACGAAGACATACTTCGCGCCTTTTTCCTTCACGCACTTCGCGGCGCATTCCGCGTGCTTGTCGTTTGCGCCTTTGGCGCCGCAGGCGCTGTCGGAAATATATCCCGTCCAGCTGCCGTCAGCTCCCAAAGTGAGGACCGCCGTACAAAGAGTGAGTGCTAAACCTGCTGCGAATTTAACTTTCATGTCTATCCCCCTCCTGAAATTCAACTTACCATTCATCCCCGTCAGGGCGCCCTTTAGGGTGTCACAACTCTCAGTCACATGTCTAGCGAGATTGGATCGAGCCCGGCTCGCTTGAATACAAAAAGGGAGGATTCTCTCTGATCCTCCCTCTTGCTTGTGCTCTTGAGGAGCCAGAGCTCCCTGGCTGGCAGAAACTTACTGCCCTGAGGTGTTTGTCGCGGCCGTCGCCGCGCCCGCGGACTTTGGCGTCGACAGATAACCCGTAATCTGGTTCTTGTTCACGTCGAACACCACGATTTCAAACGGGGAGTTGCGTCCCGTTCCCTTCACGTAGAACTGCACCGGTTCGCCCGCCGTCCGGTCCTTCTTCTCGATGGACTTGTCGTCGGCAAGCACCGTGATCGTGTACTTCGACTTCTTGGAGTCGGTTTTGTTCAGCGCGATGGCCACCGGCCCAACATGCTGCGGGGTCTTGGCCCTCTGGATGGTGAATTCGAAATAGTTCCGGTCGCCCCGGCGCTTCAGTTCATCGAGGTCGTCGTGGTTGCGCGCGATCAAGCCGCTCATCACGCCCATGTCGCCCGTGGCGCGATCGAGCTTGCCCTTCGTTTCATCGAGGTCATTCTTCACGCCTGTAACGTCGCCGCTCAGCTTGTTCACATCCTCGATGTTCGCTTTTGTGCCGAGCTGCGTGTTCACTTCGGAAAGCTTCTTGTTGTAGGCCACAACCGAAGACTTGGTTATCTTCCGCGCGCGGTCAAGCTCTTCCTGCGTTACATTCAATTTGTTGGTCACGACTTTCAAGTCGCTCTGAAGTTGCTGGTTTTCATCGTCGGTCTTCGCCAGGCGTTGCAGCAGTGCGTCCGTCTGTTGCTTGATCGAGGTCTGCACGCTTTGCTCGGTCGCTTTCCCCTGATTGAGGGCGCTCCAGCCTATTCCAATCGCAAGTAGGGAGGTCGCCCCCAATGCCGCAATGGCCAGGCCTACCCACCGGGGTGCCGCTGCCTGCGTCGTGGTTTCCTGAAACTCGCTCATGTACGTCGTCTCCTTTTATCGGCGGTCCCGCCGCTTGCCAGAGTAGATGGGCACTCCCAGAACCAAAGTTCCGCCCCACCCGGAAAGGCTCATAAGCCGCTCAAGGAGAATGAGTTAAGGTTCGCTGCGGGGCGAGTCCAAGGATTGCTGAAAAAGTTCTAGTACCAGTAAAGATTACAGATTCACGAGGGCAAGCGCAATTTTTACAGAAGTGTCAATCCGGCAAATCCTGTAATCCCGGCTCAGGTCAAAACAAAATCGGGCATGATGGCGATCGCCTGTCATGCCCGTAAACATATAAAATATAATGACTTGCTTCTAGAGCTCAAGCAGCCTGGGAGTCAGAAACCGGCTTCGGCAGGCCAAAATAGCGATCGAGAGTCGTTGTCGCCGCGTCCAGAACCAGGCGGCAATCCGAGCAGCCAGAGAGATGGTGCTCAATTTCTCCCTGTACGCCAGGTGAAAGTTTTCCCTCTAAATACATGCAGATCAAATGGATAGTGTCTCGGCAGCTCATACGATTTCCCCCCAGTCCTGCCCCAATCCCCCCGGACTGGTGCAGCTAACAGTGCACCTCTCTCGCCAAACCTGGCGCTCGCGCCATGGATCCCTTAAGTATCTTGTTGTTAATATTTTAGACCAATCCAGGCCCTTCCGCCAGTTGCCCCCGGGAAAGCGTCCGGGAAAACTTTACCCCGCTTTGGATGCTCCAATGCCAATCTCTGGCTATGCCCATTATCCGAGAGGCGTAGGAACGATCTGTTTTAGAGCCGCGATGCGATCTTCGAGCGGCGGGTGGGTGCTGAGGAGTGAGGAAACTGTGCCGCTGCCGAACATCGGTTTCACGATGCACAGGGCAGAAGTGCTCGGCGAAATCGCCGTGGTCGGGATCCGGCGGTTATAGGCTCCGAGCTTTTCGAGCGCGCTGATCAGTCCCTGCGGCTGCCCCACCATTCGCGCCCCGGTCGCATCCGCCGCGTACTCGCGCGTGCGCGACAGGAACAACTGCAATAGCAGCGCCGCAAACGGCGCCAGGAAAATCATCAACAGTCCGGCGAGCCCACCGCCTCCGCGGTCGTCATCCCGGTCCCTTCCGCCTCCCCCGAAAATCATGGCCCACTGTCCCATCTGCGCCAGGTAGGTAATCGCACCCGCAATTGTCGCCGCAATCGAACTGACCAGGATGTCGTAATTTCTCACATGCGAAAGCTCATGCGCGATCACCCCTTCCAGTTCATCGTCATTCATGATCTCGAGCAACCCCTCTGTCACGGCCACCGAAGCATGACGCGGGTTCCGGCCGGTCGCAAAAGCGTTCGGCGCCATGTCCGGAACTACGTAGAGCTCGGGCACCGGAATGTTCGCTTTCCCGGCCAGCCGCTCCATCACGTCATACAAGCGCGGCAGTTGCTCGCGCGAAACCGGTTTCGCCCCGCTCGACCCCAGCGCAATTCTGTCGGAAAAAAAATACGAAACGAAATTCATCACCACGGCAATTCCCAGCGCGATTTGCATGCCGCTGCGTCCGCCGATCGCGCCGCCCGCCACCACCAGCACCACCGTCAGCAGAACCAGAATCACACCAGTCCGCAAAACTTTCATGGGGTTGTAGCCTTCCTCTTTGAATACGCATCAACACGCGCGAAATTTCACTCAGCTCGGGGGCGCCGGAGAGTCAACGCTCGCCCCGGGCCCCGCCTGCTAAACCGTTGTTATTTCCTTGCCGCTGCCGCCGGCTGTTTCGGCCGTACGCGCTCGAATTTCATGGCCTCCCTCTGGCCATCGCGATCGACGATCACGCGGTCCGCCGGCAACACTTTCCCTTCGAGGATTTCGAGCGCCAGCGGATCTTGAATCAGTCGCTGGATCGTCCGCCGCAGCGGCCGCGCCCCATACGCGGGGTCGTACCCCTCGCGCAGCAGCACCTCGGTCGCGGCAGGAGTGATCTCCAGGGTAATCTGCCGTTCCGCCAGCAGCTTTTCCACGCCCTTCAGCAGCATCCCGACGATCTTCGCCAGTTGCTCCTTTCCAAGCGGATTGAAAATCACGATCTCGTCAATCCGGTTGATGAACTCCGGCCGGAACGCCGTCCGCAACGCTTCCATCGCTTCCTTGCGCGCCCGCTCCGGATCTTTTTCCGACAACTCAAAAATCGCCGTCGACCCCACGTTGCTCGTCATCACCAGCACCGTATGCCGGAAATCCACGGTGCGGCCCTTGCCGTCCGTCAGCCGTCCGTCCTCCAGAATCTGCAGCAGCACGTTGAACACGTCCGGGTGCGCCTTCTCAATCTCGTCGAACAAAATCACCGAGTACGGATGCCGCCGCACCTGTTCTGTCAACTGCCCGCCCTCCTCATAACCCACATACCCCGGAGGCGCCCCGATCAGCCGCGAAACGCTGTGCTTCTCCATGTATTCCGACATATCAATCCGGATCATCAGCTTTTCGTCGTCGAACAAAAATTCCGCCAGCGCCCGCGCCAACTCCGTCTTTCCGACGCCCGTCGGCCCCAGAAAAATAAACGAACCGATCGGCCGTTTGGCATCGGAAAGACCCGCCCGGCTCCGCCGCACTGCGTTCGCCACCCGCGCCAGCGCATCCTCCTGCCCGACCACCCGCAGCCGCAGCCGCTCTTCCATGTGCACCAGTTTCTGCGCTTCGCCTTCCAGCAATCGTCCCACGGGGATCCCCGTCCACTTGCTCACCAGCTTCGCGATGTCCTCTTCGTCCACTTCCTCCTTCAGCATCGGAGCGTCTTTTTGCACCGCCAGAAACCGCTCCTGCGCCGAGTCGAGCTCCCGCTCTGCCTGCGCAATTTTCCCGTACCGGATTTCGGCCACCTTGGCCAGCTCGCCCGCCCGTTCGTAGCGCTCCGCCTCCGCCTTCAACTGCTCAATCTGTTCCTTCAACTTCCGGATTTTGCCGATGGCTTCCTTTTCCGCCTGCCACCGCGCCTTGCGCCCGCTTGAATCTTCCTTGAGCTTCGCGAGTTCCTTCTCGATTTGCTTCCGCCGCTCGACCGAGTGCGCGTCCGTTTCCTTCAGCAGCGCTTGCCGCTCGATTTCCAGCTGCAGGATGCGCCGCTCGATTTCATCAATCTCCGTCGGCAGGGAATCAATCTGCATGCGCAAGCTCGCCGCCGCCTCGTCAATCAAATCAATCGCCTTGTCCGGCAGGAACCGGTCGGAAATGTAGCGATCCGACAGCGTAGCCGCCGCCAGAATCGCGGCGTCCTTGATGCGCACCCCGTGATGCACCTCATACCGCTCCTTCAACCCGCGCAGGATCGCGATCGTATCCTCCACCGTAGGCTCGGAAACCAGCACCGGCTGAAACCGCCGCTCGAGCGCCGGATCTTTCTCGATATATTTCTTGTATTCATTGAGCGTAGTCGCGCCGATTGCCCGCAATTCGCCTCGCGCCAGCGCCGGTTTCAGCATGTTGGAGGCATCCATCGCGCCTTCCGCTGCCCCCGCCCCCACCAGCGTATGCAATTCATCGATGAACAGAATGATCTGCCCCTCGGCTTCTGAAACTTCCTTCAGCACCGCCTTCAGGCGTTCTTCAAACTCCCCGCGAAACTTCGCGCCCGCCACCAACGCCGCCATGTCCAGCGCCACAAGCCTCTTCGTCTTCAAAACGTCCGGCACATCGCCGGAGACAATCCGCTGCGCCAGTCCCTCCACAATCGCCGTCTTCCCGACCCCAGGCTCGCCAATCAGCACCGGATTGTTCTTCGTGCGCCGCGCCAGAATCTGCATCACGCGCCGAATTTCTTCATCGCGCCCGATCACCGGGTCCAGCTTCGACCGCCGCGCCAGATCCGTCAGGTCCCGCGCATACTTCTCAAGCGACGCATAAGTCGTCTCCGGATTCTGCGAGGTCACCCGCTGGCTACCCCGCACGCCTACCAACGCCTGCAGTATCGCTTCATGCGAAGCGCCGTACTTCTTCAGCAACTTTCCTGCCGGGTCTTTGTCGGCCGCGGCAATTGCCAGGAACAAATGCTCGGTTGAGACGTACTCGTCCTTGAACTTCTGGGCTTCATCAAAAGAGCGTTCCAGCACGTCGTTCAACGCCCGGCTCAAGTTGTGCTGCCCGAATCCTTCGACCTTCGGCAGCTTGCCGATCTCCCGCCCGACATCCTCGATCAGCAATTCATTCCGAATTCCCAGCCGCGCCAGCAGCGGCGGCACCACCCCGTCTTTCTGCTCGACCAGCGCCACCAACAGGTGCAGCGGCTCGATCGCCTGGTTTTCATGCCGCGCCGCAATCCCCTCTGACTGCTGCACCGCCTCCTGGGCTTTCACGGTCATCTTGTCGAAACGCAACATAAATTCCTCGCTCGCTCGTTTATGAAAAAGGGCTGGCTTGGCAGCCAGCCCCGTATGCTAACTCACGGCACAGGACGCCGTGCCCATTCCTTTCAGAGAATTACTTCGCTGCCGCCCTCGGAAAGGGTCGTCCCATGAGCTATGGCAAACGAAGCATATAATCTTAGTGCATCATTGTCAAGTTCAATCCTGAACCCCATCATACCAGGCTATACCATTTAAATTGTTATGGTTACACACCTGTATTGGCCCCTGTCTGGCCAGGTTCCCCACCCCGAAAATGGCACATCCCTTGCCGTCATTCGGATCTTGCTATAGTTAGTCTTGCATGCGTGTCGACGACCTCGATTACCACCTTCCGCCAGAACTGATCGCCCAACGCCCGCTCGAGCGCCGCGACGCATCCCGCATGCTAGTCGTCGACCGCGCCACAGGTTACCTTGAAGACGCCCAATTTTCAGGGCTCCGGGACTTGCTCACCGGCAACGAACTCATCATCTTCAACAACGCCCGCGTAATTCCCGCGCGACTCGTTGGCAAACGCGCGGGCATTCACGCGCAAAAACCCTCCCCGAAAACCGTCCGCGAACACCTCACCGGAAAGGTCGAAGTTTTTCTCACGCGAAAACTGGAAGGAGAAGTCTGGGAAGCCCTGGTCCGCCCAGGGAAGAAAATGCAGGTAGGCGAACGAGTGCAGTTTGGCATAGGTGAACTCGAAGCAGAAATTCTCCGACGCGGCGAGTCGGGAATTCGCACCGTCCGCTTCACGTCGCGGAACAGCCTCTCCGCCGACGAAAATCTCGAAGCCCTCGGCCACGTCCCGCTTCCGCCCTACATCGATCGTCCCGACGATCCAGCCGATCGGGAGCGTTACCAGACCGTCTATGCCCGCCGCCCCGGCGCAGTCGCCGCCCCCACGGCAGGCCTGCACTTCACTCCGGAAATTCTCGGCAGCCTGAAAGCTAAAGGCTGCGAACTCTCTGAAGTTACCCTCGACGTCGGCCTCGGCACTTTCCAACCCATCCACACCAAAACGCTTGAAGAACACAAAATTCACGCCGAAGCCTACGAGATCTCCCCGGAAGTTGCCGAAAAAATCCGCCGCGCCAAGTCCGCGTCCCGTCCGGTCCTGGCCGTCGGCACCACCGTCGTACGCGCCCTCGAAGACGCCGCAGCCCGCGCCGCCACCACTCGGACGGGAGACCTGGTCGCCTCCGGCCGCGCCGAAGCCGGAATCTTCCTTCTCCCCGGCCACAACTTCTCGGTCGTCGACCAGCTGCTCACAAATTTCCACCTGCCGAAATCCACGCTGCTCGCGCTGGTTTCCGCCTTCGCGGGTCGCGACAAGATCCTCGAGGCCTACCGCCACGCGGTTGCCGAGCGCTACCGTTTTTATAGTTATGGGGATTCGATGCTGATTCGCTAGCGGCGGATCAATGCGGAACAGGAAAACGGAATCTTCATGCGCAGCGCGGTTATAACCCAAGCCAACTTCTCCCCGGCAGCCATCGCCGGGAACTGCCACTTCCATAGTTCGACGGAAAGGAGAACGAGCAGGGAAGCTGCCACCAGAGACAGCTCCCCTCGCATCGGGTCAGGAAAGTTCACGGGCGCTTCCCTTACTCGGAGAGAATAAAAACCTGTGCTTTGCCTTCGAAGCGCAGTTCCAGCACGCGGCCGTCTTCGTTTGAAACAATCACCGTGTAGGGTGACTTCTGGCTGCGGTCTTCCCACCGTCCGGCGGATTCCGCGATCACTTTCCTGCCATTCAGAAGCGTGATGTGGTTGTCGTCGATCATCGCGCGATAGTCGCCGGCCTTCACATCCACTTTGCCAAACTTTACCGGGTGGGGAACTGCCAGTGACTTTGCTACCGGCTTGGCGAACAAGGGAACCGTGATCGCCAGAGCCGCGGCGAGTGCCAGACTGCGAACCAAGGTATTGCTTTTCATGTGGGTCTTTCCTTTCAAGGAGCGAGTCAACCGGGACTTGTTCAAAACGGAAGGAGTATTGACACACAGGCAGGCGAAGAGTAGCCTCTCGTTGAAGGCACCTCTTCTTCCTGGTCCAAGAGCCGGAAAAACTGCGTGTCACTGGCCCCGCGGCTGCCACCGCGGGGTTTCGTTTCTAATCTCATCCATCCCGAACAGCCTGAAACCCGGCTGCACTGGTATAGACGAAACCTACTAGGCGAATGTTTCGCGGCTTTCCCCAGTTTTTTTGTTACATTTTTGCGCCTTCTAACACGCTCCCCGGGGAGACCAGGCAATAATTACTTTGCCATGTGCACCTCCCCTTCGCTTCATCTATACTCTTGAAAGGTCCGGAACCCCGGGATGCGACTTTTAGTCCTTACGGATATCCATGCAAATCTGTCAGCTCTGGAAGCCTCTCTCACCGCCGCGGAGGGGAGCTGGCAGCGCTTGATTTGCCTCGGCGATGTCGTAGGCTACGGGCCCGACCCCAACGAAGTCACCAGTCGCATCCGCGAACTCGGTGCCGTGACCATCCGCGGCAATCACGACAAGGCCGTCGCAGAACTGATGCCCACCGATGACTTTAATCCCGTAGCCAAAGCCGCTGTGAACTGGACCCGCTCTCAACTTTCGAATGAAAATCTGGGCTGGCTCGCCGGCCTCCCGCAAGGCCCCCTTGAAGCTGAAGGAGTCGTCCTTGTCCACGGCGCGTTTCAAGACGAAGATGAATACGTCTTCACGCCCTCGCAAGCTCTCGAAGGCCTTTTGGATTCCACCAGCCAGGTTACCTTCTTTGGCCACACCCATCATCAGGGCGGCTTCTCCTACCAGGACCCCGAACTGGAAGTTTTGTCCTTGCACCCGCGCACCAACGAGTCGCGTTGCGCTCTGCGTCTTGAAGACTCCAAACGCTATCTGCTGAACCCCGGCTCCATCGGCCAGCCCCGCGATACCGACCCCCGCGCGGGTTTCGCCATCGCCGATCTTGAAAACCACACGGTCGAATTCTGGCGCGTTCCCTACGACATCGCCGGCGTGCAAAAACGCATGCGCGATGCAAAATTGCCGGAGCCCCTGGTCCTGCGGTTGCAAGTCGGCCGCTAGACTTTTTCCTGGACGCAGGTCCGTCAGCAAGGAAATTTCATGCGGGAAATTTTGCAAAACGAGAAGCCACCGGAAAAAGAAAAACCCTCTCGCTTGGCCATTCTCCTGCGCGTCCTGGTTTTGGCCGTCGTCGGCTTCAGTTTCTGGCGTCTTTTTGATGCTCGGGATGGCCAGTCGTCCGGCTCGCGGCAAACGAATCTCCCGGCGAAGATGAATCCAGCCGAAGCGGCGTACCGGGGAAACATCCGCATCGAAAACATCGCCCTGAGCCGCGCGGAGAACTTCATCCACCAGGAAGTAACCATTCTCGACGCCGATACCCTCAACTCCGGCCAGCAGAGCATCGCGAGCTTCACTGTCACCGTCGAATTCTTCGACGACCTCCACCAAGTCGTGCTCCGTGAAACCCGCGGCATCCTCGGAACTTCCCAGGCACCGCTCGCACCCGGCCAGCGGCGCAGTTTTTCCATTTCCTTCGATCGCGTCCCCGCCAGCTGGAACAGGCAGGCGCCTTCCGTCCAAGTCACCTATTTGCAACTCGCTGCCGGAAAATAGTGACTCCATAAACTATGTCGTTTATTGGACCGTCGTCGTGAGTTTAGCCGAAGACCTGCGCGCGCCAGCCGGCCCGCCGCTCGCCTTATCTCATCGCGCCCGCTCTTCGCTTCCATCCCCTGACAGACATCTTCTAGCGCTATCGTTTGCCGGATATCAAATTCATCCGTGCCGGCCAGGCCAGAAGCTGGCGCCACGGCCTCCGCGTCATGTTTCGTCAATAGAATCTGTTAATGAAATTTGATTTGGAGACGCCCTTTCACCCCTTGCCTTCCTCGCGATTCTATGTAGAATCATGGCCTCTTTCCTACAAGGACTCGAAATTGAATTTCACCATTCAGATCCGCCAAGCCGATAAAGTCACGCTCATGGATGTCAGCGGGCACCTCACTTCGTTCGAGGGCCAGGCATTCCGCGATGCGATTCAACGCCTGCTTCGTCAGGGCCACAACAACATCGTTCTGAATCTGAAAGCACTCGATTACCTCGATAGCTCCGGGATAGGCGAACTCGTTCGCAACTATCTGGCAGTGATCAAAAAGGGCGGCGCAATGAGAGTCGTGGGACTGGCGCCGAAGGTGGAAGAAATTCTGAAGGTGACGCAGCTCTACCAGGTTTTCCCGGAATTTCCCGACGAAGCATCTGCTTTGGAAAGTTTTCCCAAATCCAGCCGCGGTGCCAATTCCTGAGCCAGAAATCTCTCTCCCGCCGCCAGCGCAAAAAAAAACGCCTGAAAATAGGAGAGGAGCCTGATCTCCACGTGTGTGGCTCTCAAGCTCCCCGGGGTGTGTCCTCGAAGTGGTTGTTATAAAGTTAGATGCGCCTCAAAGAAAAAGGTTTCCTAAAAGTTACTGCATCTGAGATTTTCCTGGAAGGTCGCGTAAGCTTTAATAAAACAAATACTTACGCCACCGTTCGTCGCGATGGCCAATCAATCTCATCAATTGCCGCGAAGTGTGCAGCGTAAACGGCCGCGGTTTCCGCGCCAGTTTCAGCCCCGCCTCTTCCGGCGTCCGGTCGCCCTTGTCGTTGTTGCACCGGTAGCAGCAAGCCACCAGGTTCTCCCAACTTGAGCGTCCGCCCCGCGAGCGCGGCATTACGTGGTCCAGCGTCAACTCCGAACTCGGGAAAATCTTCCCGCAGAACTGGCACGTATTTCGGTCCCGCAACAGAATGTTCTTCCGCGAAAGCGCACGACTCTGCTGCGGAATATGCCGGTAAGCCAACAACCGGATCACGGAAGGCACTTTATGCGCGTGCGCCGAGGAATGAACCTCGGCATTGTGCACTTCCTCCGCCTGGGCCACGCCCTTCAAAAGCAGCACCATCGCCCGACGTACAGCGGTCACGTTAATTGGCTCGTAGGTGGCGTTCAGAACCAGGACCGGTTCCTGCATCAGGGAAGCACGGCGGGCGGAAAGGCTCTGGACATAGCGGGCGCCAACATTCCCCGAAGCGCCGGGCACAAGCACGCTGCCCGCTTCGGGGATGTATCGTCCCCGGGGATCGACCGCCTCTGGTCGTCTTGCGCTCATCGCGCGCCCTTCAGGCAGAACTTTCTCGCGCCGGGATCGCTTGCCTCACGGTCCGGGCGATCGTCAGCTCGGCCACCGATTTGGCGCCTGCTTCGCGTAACGCAGGCGAACATGCGTTACGCGTCGCTCCGGACGTCATAACATCATCTAAGAGCAAGATAGAGAAATTGTCAACCCGGCCGCCATCTCGTATGACAAAAGCGCCACGTACGGCTTCCCGACGTTCTTCAAAATGAAGGAGATGTTTTTCCGGCCGGGGACGCTTCCCGCGGGAAGGCAACAGCACGGACGCAGCCGCGCCGGCCAGCGACTCCAGCCGGCGCGCCAGGTGAACGCGGGAGTTCAAAAGCGGCCAGATCTGCCGCACGAACCGCCTCCCTCTGGATTCCATTTTAATTATCTAACGGACAGGTAAGAAAATTTGCCGCCTGCGGCAGTCCCCGTTTAGAGCAGCCCCTGTTCCTTCTTTTCCTGGCAGGTGATGCAGTGCTTGGCCCAAGGCACGGCTTCCAGGCGCTTCTGCTGCATCTCCTCCTGGCAATTCGCGCACGTACCGTACTCTTCTTTCCGGATCCGCTTTAACGCTTCGTCAATCATGTTCAGGATCGCCCGGTCGGTGTTGGTCTGGCCAAAGAGAAATTCCTTGGTATAGGAGTTGGCTGCCTTATCCGCCAGGTCCACCGTCGGGTCGTCGTCCGCCTGCCGCCCTTCCTCTTCCGTGCGCGTGATGGTCCTCACCAGTTCGTCGCGGCGATTCAAAAGCTTCTTCTTGTAATATTCCAGGCGCTTCTTGTCCATATTCTTTCTGACCTCACCCAGATGGCTCCAAAGGGCCATCTAAAAACTCCGTAGTGTAGACTGCCTAACTCACGCTGTCAAGATTACGTGGATGGGGAAACATTCCGCATGGTTGCACGCGGCTCGTTTTCCTTCGCCCGCCGCTGCCTGCCCGCCGCTCGTTCAACGATTTTCAGAATTACCCGCATTCGATTCGAGTCTTTCCTTGCCGGGCCGCGTTTGCCGGATCTAGAAAAAGCAATTCCATCAGAATCACCTCCCTGTGAATTCCCAGGCCTCCGCCGTCGCCCTTTGAGATCGTTCGCGATCTCCGGGTTGCCTGTCGCCCCTCGCTCGGCCGGTCCCATTCGATGCGGATTGGCAATTTTTGTTACAGGACTCTTCCTGTATTCAGCCGTCGTAGGCCGGGCTCGCTTGGACTCGCCACAACTCCTTGCTGTTTGCGCAACCTGGTAGCTCCCGGCCGGTATTCGTCTGAAGTCCCGACGTCGGGTCTCGTCACCAAAAGCAGGAGGGTCCGGACTTTGTCTAGAGTCCGGACCCTCCTGCTTTTGCTCGAGTTCGCTCGACGCCCAGACCTCTGTCTGTGTCGCGCCCTCTTCCCGTTGTGTCAAACTACTCGGCTTGCCGGCGAGCGTTGTCCGCTTCTTCCGCGAGCCCCTGGAGCAGCTCCAGGAATCCGTCGGACTTCCCGCTCTTCGACGTATGGCCGATGAACAACCCGTCATTGGTCAGGCTTTCCAGCGCGGCCATTGCCGCCCCTTCGGTTTCGGTAGGCCGAATGATGGAGACCATGCCCAACTTCTTGTTCAGGAAGAACGTGGGTTCCGGCATGATCAGATTGGTTTGGAATTCGTCCGCCAATTTCTGGTCCGTGTTTCCGTTGAGATTTGGGAATGTGACCGTCGCGCCCGTCGAACCCGGGAAACCCGTGTCGGTATCCGTCAGAAGAATTGCGTTGCCTGCTTTGTCGTGCCAGGTCTGGAAGTGCGAGGTTTCCGTTGGGCCAATCGAGAGCAGAACTCGCAACACTTCCGCGTTGCTCACGCGCTGCGCAAGTTGCGGGTAGAGGCTGCTTCCGCCCTGCTCAATGAACGCAAAGTGAAATCCGGCCGTGTTGGCGATCGCCTGCGTGTGGACCGATACCCCTCCCGGCTGGCTCGGATCCGCGCTCAAGTCGGCGCTTGTTCTCGGAATGGCCGTGTGCTGGCCCACGGCAAGCGTCGGAATCGCCTGAGCGAAGGTGTCACCCAGGTCGGGGTTTTTCGAATCGCTCCGGTAGCGTGTCCACCAGCTCGTGTCGATCGTCAACTGGGTCAGGTTGGTGAGCCGTCCGGTATTTGGCACGCCGGGAACCTGGCTCGGCGACAGGTTGAAAAATTTGCTGAGATCGGCCACCGCTTCGCCCTTGGACTCCAGATAGTTCCTCAGAAAGGATTCGTGCGAAAGCTCATCATCCGTGTTGTCGTCGATGTACTGCGGCATGTCGCCGTCCAGTTGTTCGAGGCCCGCAATGTAGAGCGGTGCCAGGGCGGTTGGGAACGAAAGGTCAATCGGAGAATTTCCCACCGTGCCCGGAGTCTTCGCCCCGGCTCCCCCAAGTTCGGCGTACTGCCGCCAGAGGTCGGCTTCGATCGTTTCCAGCGCCTGCAGGAAACGCAGGATTGCGGCGTCTCCCCGGTTCAGCCTGCCATTGCCATCCTCATGCTCTTGGGCGTAAGCACGAGACGGCGATTTCAGCAGTCCCAGGCCCACTGTTGCTGCGCCTGCGGCCGCAACACCTTTTCGTAAAAATGACCGCCGGTTGGATGCCAAGCCGGCGGAAATCTGCGGATCCTTTTTCTTCATTTCTTTCTCCTTTGTGAACACGTAATCACGGCCCCCCACGGTTGAACGTCGTGCTTTCTGGCAGCCGCTTGATGGAAGACTAAGGGGAGAGCCGGAACGGGTTGTCACCTCTAAATCAATCGGAAGTCATTAATTTTTCGGATTTCGGGGGGAAATGGAGACAGGAAAGTGACGAAGCGCCCGGGCTTTGGTGTGCCTCTCTATGGATGGCTCCGGATTTTCTCTGCTAGCGGCGAAGCGTTTCTAAGGGTCACGCCGTCTAACCGTGCGTCCTGCCCGGGTGTGGGCCTGATCCCAAATTCTTTCTGGAATCCGCGGGTTCTCTTTTTCCGCGCTCCACCCGGCAGTTCGCCTCAATCAGGCGCATAGGAGACTCTCGATGAAAAAATCATTTCTGCTGTTATCCGCACTCGTCCTGCTGCTGGCTTCTGAAGGAGATGCGAACTCCCGGAACCGGGTCCGGCAACCCGGCGCCAATCCTGCGGCTGAGGACAAGACCCCGCCCAGTTACGACATGAAGCCTCAGGCGCTCCAGGACCTCGAGGATATGCACAAGAAAATGGTGAGCCTGGCCACGGCCATCCCGGCCGAGAAATATACCTGGCGCCCCGAAGCGGGTGTGCGTTCTCTGAGCGAGCTGTTCTTGCACGTCACTGCTGCAAACTACAACATTCCGGCTCTGATCTCCGGCTCCCCGCAAGTGCCGGCCTTCAAGGCCGACGGCTTTGAAACATCCACAACCGACAAAGCCAAAATCATCGAGCAACTGGACAGGTCGTTCGCGAACGCCGAGGCCGCTGTCAAGAGCATGTCCAACGCAGACTTTGCCAAGCCCGAAAAGAAGCTCGGCCCCGACGCCAACGATGGCGACGTCATCTACCTCGTGGTCGTTCACAACCACGAGCACCTCGGCCAAACCATTGCCTACGCGCGCCTGAACGGCATCACCCCTCCCTGGACCGAAGAAGCCCAAAGGAAGGCCAGGGCCGCCAAGGACGCCGCCGCTCCCAAAAAGGATTAGGCCCGCCTCAGCGCTCCAGTCGCGCGCGGCCAAACCGCTACAATCCTCAATGAATACACAGGCCCCTGGCTGCTTTTCCCACAGCTTCCACAGGGGTGTGGAAAGCTCTGAAAAAAGTTTTTTGAAATGCTTGACATATTTTTGGCTTGATGTAAGATTACAAATGGTTCGGCACTTCCTCAAAAGCGCTGGGCCGTGCAGGGGATTCACAGTCGGGTCTTAGGTTCTCCAAGAACAGATCCTATAGTGAGGCGCCTTACGAGCACTGGGTGAAAATCTGTCGAGCTTCGCGTGGAGCCGCTACCAACTGGCGGCTGTGCCCGGCGCTCGACGCCGGGTTTTGTATTTTATGGGACGTTTTTAGCGGCAACAGATGCTGAGGACTCCCAGGCCCGCCGCAAGGCGGGCGCCTCGATCTAAATCGGGGCCCCTGATGGGATCAGGGCCAACGCTCTTTGACAACAGTAAGGCTGGCAAATTCACGCCGATAACCCGGAAGCGATTACGGTCGCCCTGGGGATTGATGGTGTGGATTACATACAAGTTCTGCTCGAGTATGTTGAGCAGTGCTGTGGATTACAAGGCGAGCTCAGTCAAGCACCTGCCGATAGTAGCGTCGATAGCCTAGGTACCGGAGCAATCTGGGAACGGGAAGAATGGAACTGCTGAAACAGGGCGAACGAGCTGAGGAAAGCCGGAGTTTAGCCACTCCGGTGAGCTGCTGAATGTGGTAGCCGGGCTTCGGCCTGGCAAGTTTCTAAAGCACCTCGGAAGACGACGTATTGAGTGAGTTTTATGATTAAGCTACTAAGGGCGTACAGTGGATGCCTTGGCGCTAGAAGGCGATGAAGGACGTGGCAAGCTGCGAAAAGCCTCGGGGAGCCGCAAGCAGGCTTTGATCCGGGGATGTCCGAATGGGGAAACCCGACGAGATGAACTCTCGTTACAGCCGGCTGAATACATAGGCCGGTATGAGCTAACGCAGGGAAGTGAACCATCTCAGTACCTGCAGGAAAATAAATCACAGAGATTCCGAAAGTAGCGGCGAGCGAAATCGGAAAAGCCCAAACCGACGTGTTTACACGTCGGGGTTGTAGGACCGCATAAGTAGAGTTACCAATCCGGACACTACGTGAACCTGCTGGAAAGCGGGGCCAAAGAGTGTGACAGCCACGTAACGGAAAGTGGACCGGACTCGAAGCGGCATCCTGAGTACCACGAGACACGTGTAATCTCGTGGGAAACTGGGGAGACCACTCTCCAAGGCTAAATACTCTCTAGCGACCGATAGTGAACCAGTACCGTGAGGGAAAGGCGAAAAGCACCCCTGCGAGGGGAGTGAAATAGAACCTGAAACCGTATGCTTACAAGCAGTCGGAGGGCCATGCATAGACTTCGGTCTGTGAAAGCCTGACGGCGTGCCTCTTGCTTAATGAGCCGGCTAGTTAATGTCACGTGCAAGGTTAAGCGCAAGCGAGCCGTAGGGAAACCGAGTCCGAATAGGGCGACAAGTACGTGGTATTAGACGCGAAGCGGGATGATCTACCCTTGGCCAGGTTGAAGGTCGCTTAACCGCGACTGGAGGACCGAACAGGTGTGAGTTGAAAATCGCTCTGA